>Ga0164315_10001139_pt1 | contig 19850 bp, 18 predicted proteins | sample GuaBasSedimGuay6_FD_113737 | JGI IMG/M metagenome (GOLD analysis project Ga0164315, IMG submission 113737) | Subseafloor sediment microbial communities from Guaymas Basin, Gulf of California, Mexico - Guay6, Core 4569-2, 0-3 cm | ecosystem: Environmental > Aquatic > Marine > Hydrothermal vents... | reverse complement strand
TGATATAAATAATAAAATATTGGCTCTTGAATTAACTACAAGATGTGAATCAATGAGCATCGTCCCAGAATTACATGGAAAAGATTTAATTGCTTTAAAAACTAATGCTTGGATTTTAGAAAAGGACTTACTCATGATGTTTATTGAAAAAGGAAGTAACTTATTAGAAGAGATAAATTAGCCAGTGCCCAACAAAGATGTATAAAAATAATAGCCGGGACAGTAGTAAATTCAAAGGTTGTAACTCGCTTCAACTTTCTTGTAGTTTGGAAATGAAATGTTCCGCAATCGTCTACTATCCTTATACTTAATGAACAATAAGATAAAAATTTGCATTTTGACAATTAATTAAATTTCTAACAAATAAAGAAACTCTAAGAATATGAAGACTGATTTAGACAAGCATTTCACTGCATCCGCTTTGGTTTTGAATGAAGAAAGGAAGGTGTTATTATTATACCACAAAAAATTAAATGTTTGGCTTTATCCTGGTGGTCATGTAGAAAATAATGAAACACCTGATGAAACTGTTGTTAGAGAGGTTTTGGAGGAAACGGGCTTGAAAGTTGAGATTGTTGGTAAAAAGGATAATTCGCTTGCAGATAAAGAAGTTGACGTTACCGTGTTATATAAGCCTTACCTAGTGCTTTGCGAACTAATAAATGGAAAATCACCACATTATCACATTGATTTGATTTATAAATGTAGAGCAAAGGATTTTAGCAACATAGAATACAATAAAGACGAAGCAAATGGAATTGGCTTCTTTGGGAAAGAGGAAATTCAAAATATTCCATTGTTCCCAAATTTTAAAGCATTATTGGAAAAGTTTTTCGATGAACAGAATTAAAGGTTGCTAACAAATAGAGTATTTCTGATAAATTTGATGATTTTGATAATATCCTTGACTCAAAAGAATTTGATAATTATGATTTCAGGAAAATATATTTTGTAAAGAAAACTGGTCTTGTAAAATTTGAGTTGGGAGATGATGTATGGGAAAGAAAAAACTAATATCTATAAGATTGAAAAAGTACTAAAAAAAACATACTTACGATTAAAATTGAATTAATTTTATCTGTGTTGATGGTTGTATTTATTGGAGTAGAAAGTCTGGAACAAGAAGACAAAACCATTACTGAGAAATCTACATTGACTATCGAAACTGAAGAAAATAAAAAAGTAGAAAACCACTATCGCTACCTTGGGAAAGAATACCTTGGTGGAATTATATTTTATTTGTATACGGATAGTATTGGAGAGCAACATGGCTTAATAGTTTCTAAAGCGGATACAAACTCAAAATGGCAGTATGACAGTTTTAAAGTATGGGCAAACTCAACTTGGGATGGTTATTCTAATACCAATAAAATGAGACATAGTCCTGCCAAAGAATGGATTAAAAAATGGGTCCTGAATGGTATCTGCCATCGCCTGATGAACTCACTTAATTGTGGCATAATAGTATTCACCTTAACAAAGCCTTATATGGAACTCAATATAATCTTATATCATTAAGTGGAGGATATTGGTCGAGTTATGAAACAGCAGATAAAAAAGCACTTAAGTTTATGGTCAAGATGGGTGTTGTAACACATTTTGATACTTCAAAACAAGATCGGGAAACAATTCGTGCGGTTCGTTCTTTTTAATCAATTTCTTCTAGTTGAAATATCTTTTCAGAATTGTGAAAAGATGATTAATGTCATTTTTCCAGTTTAACTGGATGATATTTATATATTTGCCTAATTAGAAGCATTCTTAATAACGTATTTATGAAAGGATTTGAACTCAGGTTAAGACATAAATTTACATCATCCATGAGCGTTGCAGAGGTTATGGATAGCATCCTTAATAAATTGAAGCAAACTTCTGATGATATCGAGGGTAGTACTTTGATTAATCACGCTTACCTGAAGATCAAGGAAGATAAACAGCATTATTGGTCGCCTGAACTTCATATTACTGTCGAGGAAAATAGTGACGGGGCACTAATAAGAGCTGTGGCTGGTCCTAAACCCAAAATATGGACCATGTTTATGTTTTTCTATACTGCTGTTATAGTCTTTTTTCTTTTTGGCAGTGCTTTGGGGGTTTCACAATATATGCTTAATATTGAAGCACCATGGTTATGGAGTATTCCTGCCTCATTTCTCGGTGCATTAATAGTTTATGGGGCAGCAAAATTTGGTCAGTACAAAGGCAGAAACCAACTTATCCTTTTAAATAATTTTACGCATGAAGCAATTTCCGAGGGAGAAAAGCAAAAGGGGTAACATTTAACAAACTATATTTGACCAAAATAATTTGTGGTGATTACCAGGCGTTTTTTTCTGACTTTATTTTCTATTTTGCTGATTGCAAATCTCTTTTCTCAAGTAGAGACAATTAGCGGTATTGTTAAGGATAAAAAAACATATCAGCCATTGGCTTTTGTAAATATTATTACAAATAATGGTTTTGGAACAACAACCGATATTGATGGTAAATTTGAAATTCATCAAAATAATTCAACTAATACATTATTATTCACATATATAGGCTATGAATCTCTTAGTTTGAATATTACTGGACTTGAAGAAAATCCAGTTTTTTATCTTGTCCGGAAATCATTCGACCTCAATGAAGTTGAAATATTTCCCGGAATTAATCCCGCCCACAGGATTATCGATAGTGTATTGAAAAACCGCAAATTCAACGATCCGGCCAAAATCAAGGAGTTCTCTTATGTTGCATATGACAAAATGAATATTGGTGTTAAGGCTGATTCGCTTATGGCAAAGGATACGGCTATTCTTGATACCAATCAGATAAAGATGCGTAAGTTTATTGAGAAACAAGACATCTTTTTATTGGAAACTGTTACTGAGCGTAAGTATCTTGCTCCTGGTCTTAATCAGGAAAATGTGCTGGCCACAAGAGTTTCAGGATTTAAAGATCCAATAATTGCATTTATGATTTCACAAATGCAATCCACTTCTTTTTACGATCCTCAAATTAACATTTTTAATAAAAAATATGCTAACCCCATTAGCAATGGAAGTACCGGAAAATATTTTTTCCTCCTCGAAGACACAACATATACTGAGAGAGGTGATACAGTATTTATGATATCCTTCAGACCGAAGGTCAATACAAAGTTTGAAGGCATGAAGGGTTTCCTCTACATTAATTCGTATAAATGGGCCATACAGAACGTAAAGGCACAACCTCCCAACGACAGTTCAGGAATTGCGGTTAAAATCCAGCAGGCATACAAACTTATAGAAGATCAGTGGTTCCCTCATCAGTTAAATACTGATATTATATTTAACAATGTGGCTGCCGGCAATGCTGATACTTCTTATCCACTTGTTGGAACAGGTAGAAGTTATATCCGTGATATAAATCTACATCCCGGACTTAAGAAAAAAGATTTTGGCTTTCATGAAGTAGAAATTGAAGAGGGAGCAGCTAGAAAAAAGGGTGAATTCTGGAGGGAGTATCGTGTTGACAGTCTTACAGACAGAGAGAAGGAAACCTACAGAGTTATCGACTCCATAGGCAAACAAGCCAATTTCGACAAGATGGCCACAACTTTTCAAACATTAATAATTGGGCGTATACCACTTTGGATCTTCGATATTGATCTGGATAAAATATTTCATTACAACAATTATGAAGGATTATATCTTGGTGTTGGTCTGCATACCAATGAGCGTTTCTCAAAAATTGTTAAAGCAGGAGGATTTTGGGGTTATGGTTTCAAGGATAAAAGTGCAAAATATGGAGTAGATTTAAGTTTAAATCTACACAAGCGCTCCGAATCGGTGCTAATGCTTGATGTATATAATAAATTTACTGTGAGCGGTGGTGTGGAGTTTTATAATGATAAGTTCCAGGCCTGGAAAACGGATAACTTTTATAAATTTTTTATTAGCAGGATGAATAAAACTGTTGGAGGCAATATTTCTTATTCATTCCGACTGAGACCGGTGAGGGATTTTAAATGGAATATAGGTTTTTCCTATGATGAAAAACTTGCATTTAAGGATTACTACTATACAGAGAATGATGACCTGACTTATCCAATTACAAAATTTAACTTTGCTGAATTTAAGTTAGGTTTCAGATTTTCATTTAGAGAAAAAATAATAGAAACCACCAAGGGACAAATTTCACTTGGGTCGAAATACCCTGTTGTTTGGTTTAGTTATGCCAGGGGCCTGAAGGGTGTTTTTGGAGGTGAATACAGTTACGATCGATTTGATTTAAGAGTACAAAAGACACATAATATTAACTTTTTTGGCGATTTTACCTGGAGAGTGATGGCAGGCTACATTAATGGAAAAGTCCCGGCCAGTAACTTATTTGATGGAAATGGAACTTACAGACCTTTTACACTTTTTGCACCCTACAGTTTTGCAACAATGCGTTCTTCAGAGTTTTTGTCGAGTAATTATGCAGCAGTTTTTCTGACACATGATTTTGGGGAACTTCTATTTAAATTCGGTAACTTCAAGCCACAGTTAATGTTGCTTACCAATATAGCATTTGGTAGCCTTAATAATACTCAGAATCATCATAATTATGATTTTAATACACTTGATAAAGGTTATTTCGAATCAGGGTTTATGGTACGCAAACTTTTAAATCTCCAGGTGTATGAACTAGGGCTTGGTATTATGTATAGATATGGCGCTTATAGTTTTGATGATAATTATAAAAACTTTGCCTATAAAATTAGTTTGTACTATGGTTTTTGACAGATCATTATTTCAGTTCCATCTTATTATTAGAATAAAAACAGAAACCTTATCCCTATATTTTTCTAACTTTACATTTTCAAATTTAAAACCTGATAAATGAATGAGAAATACTTGCAATACCTAAAGCCAACTGTAGCCATTGCCATAATTATATTTATGGGATGGTATTTTATGGATATCGTGGCCTATATTCTGGTGGCAACATTTTTATCAATGATAGGGTCGCCTGCTGTTAAAAGGCTGGACAAGATCAGAATTGGAAAAAGAACAATTCCACATAACTTAAGTGCTATAATTACCTTATTGGGTATATTAATTAGTGCCAGTTTATTTTTAATACTTATTGTCCCGCTAATTGTTTCTCAGGCTAATGTTATTTCTTCCATTGATGAAAATAGTCTTAGTGAGTATTTTGCTGCTTCCACTCAAGGTTTATATGAATTTTTAGTGCAATACGAAATTGTAGGTCCGAATTTTAGTCTTAGTCAATATCTTGATGAGCAGTTAGTTGGCTTGATTGATGTGGCACAATTCACCAGATTTTTCTCAAATATTGTAAGTGGTACAGGATCTGTAATTATGGGAATTTTTATTATAGTGTTCCTGACTTATTATTTTCTGGTTGAGGACAATTTGATGAAAGGATTTTTACTCACCCTAACGCCAGAACGATATACAGAAAATGTGGAGCAGGTATTACATGACTCCAAGTTTTTACTTGTCAGATAATTCCACGGAATTTTAATCGAAGTTGGAATAATGATGACCATAGAGTCAGTTGGCTTATTAATTTTTGGTGTGCCAAATGCCATTTTAATTGGTTTCTTGGGTGGCATGATGAATATAATACCATATTTAGGCCCGCTTATAGGAGCATTGATTGGGGTTGTTCTTGCCGCATTATCTGTTTTAGGTCTTGGTGAATACGATAGTTTGATGATGACAGTAGTTACAGTTTTTGCAGTTTTTGCTGGAGCTAACCTGGTTGATAATTTTGTACTTCAGCCTCAAATATATTCTAAGAGTGTTAAAGCGCATCCCGTTGAAATTTTTCTAACTATCATAATTGGAGGAAAACTTGCTGGTATCGCTGGTATGATTCTTGCAATACCAACCTATACGGTGATTAAAGTTATTGTGAGGCAAGTTATACAAAGAATGAAACTTGCTAAATATTTGAATAAAAAAACGTAACTTTAACACCACTTTAAGAGTTTAACATATAAATATTTAGAATCATGAGTGATAACAGTTCAGGATCAGGATTTGCTTTTATAGCTGGATTGGCAGTAGGGGCAATAGTTGGTGGAATGGCAGGCTTGCTATTTGCACCAGAAGCAGGTGATGAAACCCGCAAAAAACTTCAGGAGAAGTCAAAAGAAGTAACAGAAGACTTGCACGACAAGTTTGACGAGTTTAAAGACACAGTTAATGAGGCGCTTGAAAACGTTAAGACAAAAGTTGAAGACGTTAAAGAAAAAGTAACAAAAGAAGCCTAAAAAAAAAGAACATGGAAAATATCGATCTTGGCACTCCTATAAAAGAAACGATAGAAGGACTGAGAAAATATATTGACCAACTTATAGGTTATAATAAACTCATTTTTGCAAAGAAGATAGGTGAACTTTCTGCCTATCTTACTTTGCTTATTATCTTGGGATTCCTATCAACCCTGGCATTAATCTTTTTATCTTTTGGGTTTGTATGGTGGTATTCCGGAGGTGATACGACAGAGATGTATATGGGATACTTAATAGTTGCTGGTTTTTACGTTTTCATTGCAATCCTCCTTTACATTTTCAGAGAAGTACTTATTTTTGGGCCAATGCTTAAAGGCATTGGAAATGCTATATTTTCAGATGCAGAAGGTAAACAAAAAAATGAGGTTTTCGAATCCTCGGAAATGCTTACTGCTAAGATTAAAAATGCCCATGAAGAACTTTCACTCAAGGAGAAAGAATTGAATAAATTAGTGGAAAATCTGGGCGAGCAGTATACTCTCAAAAATATTGGAAAGCAACTATTGCAAAAGTTTTATAAGTCGTTCGTAACAACTTCTAATATTACAAAACTTGTTTTTAACCTTGTGCAAAACCTAAAAAATAGAAGGCGAAAAAATAAACTAGATAATCCGGATAAGCCTAAAATAGAGAGTTAGCAGGGGAGAGACTGGTTCTGGAATGTCTAAAGAAAATCAAAGAACTTTATTTTTAAACTGTAAGGATATCTTTTTCCTTATGATCGAAAAAATCATCAACTTGTTTGCTGTAAGTGTCGGTTAATTTTTGAATTTCATCCATCAGTTCTTTCACTTCATCCTCGGAAACCCCATCTTTCTCAAGTTTCTTTGCTTCATCATTTGCAAGTCGGCGCGTGTTTCTAATTCCAACTTTTGTATCTTCACTTGCTACTTTTGCTTGCTTAACAAGATCTAAGCGTCTTTCTTCTGTCAGGGGAGGAACACTAATTCTCAGTAACTCACCATCATTTTGTGGGTTAAATCCAAGTCCTGCATTCATTATGGCTTTTTCAACTTCATGAATTGTACTTTTATCAAATGGCTGTACAACTATCAATCTTGCGTCTGGTGTATTAATGTTTGAGGTGCGTTCAATGGGTGTAACTACACCATAATAGTCAACCAGAATACCACTAAGCATTGCGGGACTTGCCTTGCCAGCCCTAATCTTTTGAAATTCCTTTTTCAAATGATCTATTGAATGTTTCATGCCCTCTTCGGCCTCATCCATACATAAAATTGAATCGTCAGTCATGATAAATAATTTTTTTCACAAATTTAGCATTTTTTGGATTTAACCTAGTCAAAAAAACCTTTGGCAGGTATTTTATCATAAAGACCGGTTTCGGCAGGACTAATATTCGTGAAATAGATCTCAATATTTTTTACTTCAAGCATGCTGTTATCACGTTTCCAAATATACGTTTTTAATATACTTCCCTCTGAAAGTGGATAAATACTCATTAGCCTTTTTGAGTGATAGACATAATAAAATGAACTATCTTCATCAGAATAGAAATCACTAAACTTTGATGATGACCATAAAATTAACTTCCCCTCTTTATTCTTCAATTCGAAAACCAAAAGAGCATCAGCATTTGGCAATGAATGACTAACTTTTGCTCTTATATTTATAACATCATAAATGCTAAGATCTATTGTATCAAGTTTGATTTCAATTGATTTACTGTATCCCGGTTTATTCGATTTGTATAAAACCTGATGTTCGTGCAAGGGAATTTTTTTTATAAGTCGTTTCCCTTCCTCGGATGCATTGAGATTCCCGGAAATATTTGAAAACAAATAGTATTCCGAATTGAAAAATTGTTTTTCATGGATAGTGTATTTATACCGATCTTTGAAATAAGCCAAATACTCTAGTTTTGCATAATCAGCCCAGCCATAAATCAAGGTCTCAGGATTGTTTTTTCTCAAATATCTATCTATATCTGAAATACTATTTTCGTTGTCCAAACTGAGATAGTCATTTTTCATATCATTTTTGTCAAAATAATAATCAAACATCCTATGTTCAGTTGCTTGCATTATAATGGCAATATTGTTCTGCTTAGCGCCAGCAAGATCATTTGCAGTCTCTATTGCTATACCATCAAATCCCTGGGTATACATCAGGCTATAATGTTGCCGGTTAACCGTAAGAGTAAATACCCCAACTGTGGTAATCAGGAAAACGACCAAATACTTAATTCTGGATTTTATTTCTCCAATAAATGAAAAAGCGAAGAGCAATAAAAAAGGGAAAACAAATAATAATGTGGAATACTGAATTATAGGACTTCTGAAAATAGAATAAATATGTGCAACAAGATAAGCAATGGCAAACCATGATAGGCTTAACAATCTAAATTTATTTATATCAGTACGCTTGTTTGGAGATATAGATACTAAAACAATACTTATTATTAAAACTGTTAAGATAAAGAACCATGAGAAATGAAATATATAATACACAAAGTCGAAGAGAAATAAATTATCAGGTTTGCTAAGCCAACCTCCAATATCACCTCTGCCAATCTGAGCCAGAAAAATTGAAATATGCGGTAAATAGAAGACGAATATCAACAGGTTGAATAAAACATAATAATTGAGTCTTTTTCCCCTTAGGAAGATAATACCTGATATGCCCTGAATAAAAACAAAAAACAATGAAAACGCATGTAGATATGATGCTATTGAAGAAATCAAAACATAAGCAACAATAGAACTTAGTTTAGGTTCCTTATCAAAAACTAATTTAGTCCAGAAATAAGTTGACAGCAGTACAAATAATAACCCGGGGCTATATGGTCTTGCCAGCTGACTGTAAAATATTCCAAATTGAATTATCGCCATTATCAATGCTGATAACAGTGCTGAAGATTTGCCAAACCAACGTTTACCAATTAAGTAAATAACATAGACGGAAGCTGTTCCCATAATGACAAAAGGGAATTTTAAACTTGCTTCATTCAGCCCAAATAATTTAATCCAGAAATATATAAAAACCTGTACTCCGGCAGGATGACTGTCATTTTGTTTTACGCCTATTTCTATTAACTGGGAAATATTATCATAATAAGTTCTGAGGATAGCACTAAACTCATCGTGCATAAAAGGTAAATTCCAGAAATTATAAAAGCGTAAAACTGCTGCCAGAAAGACAACAATTAATATTAGAAAAGTATCGTGGGATATTTTAAACTTATTAAACAAACCTCTGGCAATTTACAAATTAGCCACAAGAGTTCCAAGGGATTGATCATTCAGTACTTTTTTCAAATTTCCCTTTTTATTCATGTCGAACACAAGTATTGGCAGGTCATTTTCCATACATAATGTGAAAGCGGTCATATCCATTATTTTCAGTTTCTTTTGATAGGCTTCATCAAAACTGAGTTTTTCATATTTAACAGCCTTGGAATCTTTTTCCGGATCAGCAGTATAAACACCATCGACACGAGTTCCTTTAAGCAAAACATCAGCTCCAATTTCCACACCACGAAGAGCAGAAGCTGTATCTGTTGTAAAAAACGGATTTCCTGTACCTCCTCCAATAATAACTACGTAACCATCTGCTAAATATTGAGATGCTTTTCTTCCACTAGTGGATTCAGCAATGGGGTCAATGTTAATGCCTGAGAGCAATTTTGCCCTCATCCCTTGTTTTTCAAGTTCTGCCTGTAGCGCCATTGAGTTGATAACAGTTGCAAGCATCCCCATATAATCACCTTGTACACGGTCGAAGCCTTTTGCTACTCCCTGCATTCCTCTAAATATGTTGCCACCTCCAATTACAATGGCTACTTCAACACCAGTTGAAACAATTTCATTGATATCCTCACAATAAGATGATAAAGTTGCAGGCTCAATACCATATTGTTGCTTGCCCATAAGTGATTCGCCACTTAGTTTTAGAAGTACTCTTTTATATTTCATAATAAATATTTTTACAACCAAAAACCAATATTTACAAAAAATGATACACCCTCATTTATATTTGAGCCCATCATCGTTACTTCAACAGGTCCAATAAAGCTATTATAACTAGCCGTTAAACCATAACCAAACATGGTTTTATCAAAGTTATTCAGTTGGTCAAATTCCATGGTGTTAATCCCAGCATCTGCTCTTGCAATTACGTATACATCTTTTATTACTTCATATTGAAGTTTCCCCCTTAATATCCATGTATAGAATCCCCAACTTTGTACAAAGTTAACACCTGTAAAATCAACATGAGTCTCTACATAATTGACAGGATTTAAACCTCCGACACCTATCCAATGTTGAATTGGAGGTAGTCTGTCTTGCTTCATTGTAGCCGCTAAAAATAGGCCTGGTCTAAATGTTATATGTGGTAGAATGGGAATATTATGATCATATTTTAAATAGGCCATTACCGAACTTTGTAGCATCTCACTAACTACATTATGGGACCACGGAACAGTATATTTTATCTTAAACTCAGCTAAAGCACCTCTGGTTGGATAATAGTGTTTGTTATAACTATCTAAGTTTAACGACATAAATGCTGTTCCAAAACTAGAGAATTCCTCATATTTAGAAAATGCAGTATCGGTAACCACATCCTGTTTCAATTTAAAATATTCATATGTAACCCCGAGGCGGACGGCGAATTTGTTTTTCACCATTTTATGACCAAAAAGTGTAAGCGAATAGTTGCTGAATTCCAGTCTTCCACTTTTTATACCGTCGATATAATCGTTAAATGTAAATGTATAAAGATCAGCTATTGCACCTGCCCCTACTTGTTTTGAATTACTAATTGAATACATGGCCTTTAGTCTGGGGTTCGATCCCAAGACGATGTCTGCAAATAGTTTGGAACGTTTTCCCAATACGTTTCTTGCTGTAATGTTTGCAAGCACACTAGCCTGATAATCAAAATCATAATGTACTGCGGTAGAAAGGTAACCGGGTTCAGCTTCAGTAACTATAAGATGTAAATTTGTTTTACCATTTTCTTCCTTAAACTTATAATTTACATGAGAGAAGAATTTTGTTCCATATATTGAAGTAATCCTCTCTCTCAATTCCAAAGGACTTATATGCTTATTGCTGAAGTCATCAATGAAATCGCTAAAATATTTATCCGGCATTTTTTCATTGCCTTCCACAATAACGTCATCAATATAAATTGAATCAAGGGGTCGGGTATTATACTCCCTTAAAGGTCGGTACTCTATTTCATTCAGTGAATCAGCTAATGCTTTTATTTCATCAAAATATTCATTTCCAATCCTATCCCCAACGGCTATTATTGAGTCATAAGATGTAAATTCCATCATGCCATAGTCCATAGGTACAGGAATATACAAATTGGTTTTTGCATAGCCTGCCTCATTAGCATCCACACGATAAAAACTGATAATCTGATCTATTACTGATGTTACAGTTTGTAAATCCTCAATGTCAGTTTTAAGTCCACTTTGTACATCCGCCCCTATAATTATATCAATTCCTTGATTTTTAACAGGAATAACAGGGTAGTTGTCAACTACTCCTCCGTCCACAAGGTATCTTCCATCATATTCCGTGGGGGAAAAATATCCTGGTATTGACATACTCGCCTTAATGGCTGAAGGGAGATATCCACTATTAATTTCAACAGCTTCACCTGTTAGTAAATCAGTTCCAATACATAGAAATGGAACGTTCAGATCGTTGAAATCATGTACGTTATAAACAGGTGAAAGATAATAATTTAAAATCTGGTCAACTTCCTGCCCCTCGTGCAGAGATGCCATCATACTTATTTTCTTTTTTCGAAAGGGGAGGGAAAGTATAAATTTTCCTCCAAATTCTTTCTCTTCATAAGCAATTTCTTCCCTTGGGATTTCATCGGCAAGAACCATTTCCCAATCTTTGTCATAGATAATTTTCTGGATGCTATCTGGGTGGTAACCAGCGGCATACAATCCTGCCACTATACTACCCATACTAGTTCCGGCAACATAATCTATTCTGAGTCCGGCTTTTTGGATAGTTTTTAAAATACCAATATATGCAAAGCCCTTTGCCCCACCACCACTCATAACGAGTCCTACGGAGGGCCGCTTGCCTGTATTTACACTTTCTTTATTTTGACTTTTCCCACTAGATATTAAAAAGAAAAAAACAAAGAGCGATAAAATGATTTTCAGAGTGTGGTAATGTAACTTCATCAGTCAGGCAATAAATTAAAAAAAGATATATTATTTGTCAGAACTTTGGCTCGAAAGTATCATAATCTAAATCGAGCATATTATGTTCAGTTAAAAAATTTGTAATGTCGAGGGTTGTGCTATTATTGGCAGTAAATTTATATACTTTTCCTCCCTGAAACCCGATAGTATCACTTCTCTGAATCGACATTTTATCAGATCCATTATTGACTGTATACAAGACTCTTGTATCACCTAATTTTTCAACTATCCAGACAGAGTTGTTTTCAAATGTAATTTCAGCTGTTTTGTCACCTGGTGTGCTCACTATATAATTTATCTGAAACCTGGAAGGTGGATTAACTATTTCAGTAGTATAACTATAGATTGGATAACTAGGTTCCGCACCTCCACCCTTGTTACAGCAACTTCCAATAAAAATAATAAGTGATAGTGAAATACTCAGTTTAAGTATATATGATAGTTTCATCAGTGAAATAATTTTTGCTAATCTAAGCATTTTTTCCATGGCAATGCTTATACTTTTTACCGCTACCACACGGGCATTGATCATTTCTCCCGACCTTTTTTTCAACTTTCACCGGTTGAGGTTTTTGTTTTTCCTGTGTATCTGAATGTGCTTGAGAAAGTAGATCTCCTCGTTCTTCTTTCATTTGAGATCTATCCAACCCTCGTGGTAATCTTGCTTCACGCAGTTGGCCTTGATTCTTCATGAAAATATCGCCCTTAATGAGATATGAAACTACATCCTTATTAATCTTTTGCAACATTGTTTTGAAAAGTTCAAAAGATTCAAACTTATAAATCAATAATGGGTCTTTCTGCTCGTAAGTAGCATTTTGAACCGATTGTTTTAGATCATCCATTTCCCTCAAATGCTCTTTCCATTCATTATCAATATTAGAAAGAGTAATACCTTTTTCAAAGGCCATTGGAACTTCAGCACCTTCACTTTCAACTGACTTTTTCAGGTTTGCAACAATTTGAACTTCTTTCTGTCCATCAGAAAAAGGAATAGCAATGTTTTCATATTGAGACTGATTTTCATACACATCTTTAATTACCGGGAGTGTGTTTATTGCCAGTCTTTTTCTTTTTTCGGCATATTCTACTGAAACTTTTTCAAAGAGTTTATCGGTAGTTTCTTCAGCCGAGGCCTTTGAGAATTCCTCATCTTCAACAGGTGATTCTGTTGCCAGGGTTCTATATAATTCCATTTTGAAATCATCAAAATCACCATTATCTTTATTTTCATTTACAATTTGTTCACACAAATCGTAAACCATATTTGAAATATCAACAGAAAGTCTTTCTCCAAACAAAGCATGATGTCTTAGTTTGTAAATAACCTCACGTTGTGAATTCATTACATCATCGTATTCTAGCAATCTTTTTCTAATACCAAAGTTGTTTTCCTCTACTTTTTTCTGTGCTCTCTCAATGGATTTTGTAATCATTGAATGCTGGATTACTTCTCCTTCTTTCAATCCAAGTTTATCCATGATACCTGCAATACGGCCGGAGCCAAACATGCGCATCAAATCGTCCTCAAGTGAAACAAAAAACTGTGAACTGCCCGGATCTCCCTGACGGCCTGCACGACCACGTAACTGACGGTCAACACGCCTCGACTCATGCCGTTCGGTGCCAACAATTGCCAAACCACCTGCATTTACAACTTCAACAGAAAGTTTAATGTCAGTACCACGACCAGCCATATTGGTTGCAATTGTAACCATACCGGCATGTCCTGCCTCTTTTACAATCTGGGCCTCCCTTTGGTGGAGTTTCGCATTCAGTACATTATGAGTTATCTGTTTTCTGGTCAACATGCGACTTAGAAGTTCTGAAGTCTCAACAGAAGTTGTTCCAACTAGAACAGGTCGTTTATTATTAACTAAAAGTTCAATCTCGTCTATACAAGCATTATATTTTTCTCTTTTCGTTTTATAAATAAAATCCTGACGGTCGTCGCGAACGATAGGCCTATTGGTAGGAATTTCAATAACATCCAACTTATAAATATCCCAAAGTTCACCTGCTTCTGTAATGGCAGTACCGGTCATACCCGAAAGTTTTTTGTACATCCGGAAATAATTTTGCAATGTAATAGTAGCATAGGTTTGAGTAGCAGCTTCAACTTTTACGTTCTCTTTGGCTTCAATGGCCTGATGCAAACCATCAGAATACCTTCGGCCTTCCATAATACGACCTGTCTGCTCATCAACAATTTTAATTTTATTTTCCATGATAACATATTCCACATCCTTTTCAAACATGGTATAAGCCTTAAGGAGTTGATGTACAGTATGGACCCTTTCCGACTTAATGGAATAGTCCTTTATCATATCACTTTTCTTCTCAATTATCTTTTTCTCACTTAGTGATGATTTTTCCAGTTCAGCAATTTCTGCTCCAATATCCGGAAGAATAAAAAAGGAAGAATCATCATAAGATTTAGTCAAAAGGTCGATACCCTTTTCAGTTAGATCGACTGAATTTTGTTTCTCATCAATTACAAAGAATAACTCATCATCGATGATATGCATATTCTTTGCTTGTTCCATCAAATAGAAACTTTCAGTTTTTTGCATTAAAGTCCTGTTGCCTTCTTCGCTTAAGAACTTAATAATGGCTTTGTTTTTAGGAAGTCCTCTATATGATCTAAATAGTTGGTCACCACCTTTTTTAACGTTATCGCTTTTTGATCTATCACTCAACAAACTTTTAGATTCAGCAAGGATTTTTGTCACCAGACTTTTCTGGGCATTATAAAGTTTCTGAACGTCAGCTTTCAGATTGTCAAACTCCTGAAGATCACCTTTTGGTGTAGGACCTGAGATTATTAAGGGAGTACGTGCGTCATCTATCAAAACTGAGTCAACCTCATCCACAATAACATAGTTATGTGGACGCTGAACAAGTTCTTCAGGATTTCCTGTCATATTGTCACGCAAATAGTCAAATCCAAATTCATTATTTGTTCCATAGGTGACATCTGCCTTATAGGCTTCTCGTCTTTCCTGACTGTTTGGTTGATGTCTGTCAATAACATCAATTTTAAGTCCATGAAAATTATATAACATTCCCATCCATTCCGCATCACGCTTGGCCAAATAATCGTTAACTGTTACAACATGAACACCTTTTCCCGGTAAAGCATTTAGATAAACAGGTAATGTAGCAACGAGTGTTTTACCTTCACCTGTGGCCATCTCAGCAATTTTACCCTGATGCAGCACAGTACCTCCAATTAACTGCACATCATAATGTACCATTTCCCATTTGGTCATATTTCCTCCGGCAACCCATTCACTATTGTACAAGGCTTTATCACCCTTAATATTTACACTTTCCAGAGTTGCTGCCAGTTCCCTGTCGAAATCATTTGCTGTTACCTCCACAACTTCATTTTCTGAGAAACGGCGGGCAGTTTCTTTAATGACTGCAAATCCTTCAGGAAGTATCTCATCCAGGCTTTCCTGACTTTTTTCATATGAATGTTTCTCCAGTTTGTCAATCTCCTGATATATTGATTCTTTTTCGTGAACATCTATATCCAATTGGGTTTCAATACGTTGCTTGAGTTCCTTTATTTTGTTCTCCTCGGGGGAAATATGATCTGCTATTCTTTGTTTAAACTCTTGAGTTTTTGCACGGAGCTCATCATTATCTAATAGAGAAATAGATTTTTCAGCTTCCAAAACTTTTTGAGCGTATGGCTTCAGTACTTTAAGGTCTTTGGAAGCCTTATCACCGAACATTTTTTTTATTATATCAAACATTTTTATTATTCTTTATATGCCTTTGTTTATCAATAATTATTCCAATAAAAAGGTATGCAAAAATACTCTGTTTTCATTTGTGGCAAAATAAAAATAAACGGGAACTTAAAAACAAGCATATTTGTTTTATAAGTCATAATACTACTACTGGACAAGAGCATCCTCAATTTACATAAATTTCAGTTTTTCTTCTGTCCTTCCCATCGTTTCATAAACCCATTTATATAGGCAGCAAGGTTTTCGTCAGGCATAGGGGTGGGGATCAGTGCGATGCTTGCATCCGGATTTATTAGAACATAAGTTGGGAATACTTTTATTTCATATTCTTCAAGTAAAAGCAAATTATCCACCTCCAGTACTGGCCATTTATATCCTCTTTCCTCCATATACAATTCTATGGTTGAGGCATCACCTCTGACAAGACTTATGTTTTGAAGCTCTCCTTTAAACAGTTGCCTCAACTCATCCAGAAGACTTATGTATGAAAGACAAACATTACAATCATCCTTCATAAAACTCAATAATATGAATTTAGTTTTATAATTATCAAGGCTCACATTTTCACCATATTGACTAACTAATTCAAATACTGGAGCCTGGCTTCCATATTTGAATCTTTGGAGTTTTACAATATAATTTCCAGCAATATTACGATGCTCGGAAAAACTACTGTTTCTCTCAACTTGTCTTAGATAATTAATAATATTATTTCCATTGAAACCTTTAGTATTATAAAGTTTTGCAAGTCCGACAATGGCAATTAATTCCCTTAAACGCTTGTCGCCTGAAAGTGATGGATTGCTTATGGAGATTAATTCGTCTAAATGCTTAAAATTTGAGGAATAATTTATCATTTTCTCAAGTTGAGCATAGTCAATACCACCATGACCTGAGTTTAGATAATTTTTAAAAACTTCCTTGAACAAACTGCTGTATTCAATGTTATTGTACAATATATCATTATTCAAAAAATAGTCTTCTATGAGTTTATTTTCATTTTTTTTACGACTGGCTAGTTCCAGTGAAGCAATTTTATATTTCACATAATTAGTAAAATACGTATTACTATAGTCATTAAACCTTTTGTCAGTTTCTGTCCTGAATTCGATTATAATTGAATTCGTCCGGCTGCGATAAATGGTATTAAAATTTTTAAGTAGGAAAGTGTTATACATCGCATTAAATTCCTGTAATCGGGAGTTTAAGCCATTATCATCAATAATTTCAAATCGCAACGGGCTTTGCTCATAAATAGATTTTCCAATATCAGAAGTGTCTTCAGGAATAATAAGATCATAAGAATTGCCCGGTTCAATAATTATCTCACCTTTTTTCAAACCCAGAGCAATCAGGATAATTTCCGTTTGATTAAAATTTGCATTAAGTGTAAAATTTCCATCCATAGATGTCTGTTTGGTGTCTATCGTTTTCTCAAGATTAGAAAATTGATCGGCATAGGAAATTAAACGTATAATTGTTTTAGGTTGATTTTCAGCAATACCTCTAACCTCTACAGTTTGAGCGTTGAGAAGTATTTGACATGCAAAGAAGAATAATACTAATCTGTTTCTCACTTTATAATATTTAATGGTTCTTATTCCCCGACCTAAAGGACGGGGCAACTCATTCTGTCACGCTAAGATCACTCTCCCAAATTCACTTCCGGAGGAACTAATAACGAAACATCTCCTCCATTCTTGTGTACATCACGAACAATTGATGAGGTGATAGGAGTATACTTTGCTTCTGTGAGCAGAAAAACTGTTTCAATATTTTCGTCCATCATAAAGTTTACCTGGCCTATTCCTCTTTCAAACTCAAAATCAGCAGCAGTGCGCAAACCCCTAAGAATATAATTGGCATTCATCTTCCTGCAAAAATCAATTGTAAGTCCTGAATAGGTCTTAATGTCAATACTTTCCTCATTTGCAAAAACATCCTCTATCCACTTTATTCTTTTTTCTATGGGGAACATTCCTTGTTTCAGAGAGTTTATTCCAATGGCAATAATTACTTTATCAAATAAGGGTAGGGCCCTTTTTACCAACGAAACATGTCCCATGGTAATTGGATCAAAAGAACCTGGAAATACAGCAATCTTAGTCATCTCTTTTTTCTTTTATGAATTGTAAAATTAGCATTTGTTTTAATGATTAAAAAATTCTTTGAAATTATCCCGAAGTGAACGATATGAATCCTGCATCAAAACACTGATATTCTGCTTTTTACGCCATACTGCCTGTTCAATATCTTCATTTGTCTGAGGAACTAATTTGCCATTAAATATTGTTCTCATCTCAAACCAATATGTCTTCTTAAGAATTCTCTTATCATTATGATAATAAATATGATAGGTTGGGTTTAATTTAGAAGTAATTTCTAAACCTTCTACTCCGGTTTCTTCTTCCACTTCACGAATTGCAGCAATCTCAGATGTCTCTCCCCTTTCTATTTTACCCTTTGGGAAATCCCAGAAACCGAATCTGTTTATTAGTAATACTTCACCTTTGGAATTTTCAACTATCCCACCGGCTGCTTCAATATATTCGAAATAGGATTGCATATCGGCAAACATTTTCTCAGTATCGTAGCCATAAAACAAAACATCATTCTTTACTTCTGAAGTAAAATAAAGATTCAATGATTTGACAAATTCTTCTGTGTTTATAACATAATAATGATCGTTAATTGTGCTTAAATACACATCCTTAGAATTAAGTATTATTAAGCTATTATCGTTAAAAACTTTATACATTTGCACCCATGATTTATAAGACTGACTCGGCTCTAAAAGTTGCAGAATCTTTACTGCAAATTAAAGCAATAAAACTTAATAATAACAAGCCTTTTACATGGGCTTCCGGACTGAAATCTCCAATTTACTGTGATAATAGGGTTGCACTTTCGTTTCCTAAAATTCGAACTTATATTCGTCAGCAGATTGTTGAAGCCATTGAAGAAAAATTTGGACATGTTGATGTAATTGCCGGGGTTGCAACAGCAGGAATACCACAGGCAACATTGGTAGCAGCGGCTCTAGGATTACCATTGGTTTATGTGCGTTCTTCTGAAAAGAAGCATGGTATGACAAATAAAATTGAAGGTGTAATAAATGAAGGTCAGTCGGTAGTTGTGATCGAAGATCTGATCTCAACCGGAAAAAGCAGTCTTAATGCAGTTGATGCACTTCGTGATGCCGGGGCAAAGGTTAAAGGTATGGTAGCAATATTTACTTACGGACTTCAAAAGGCAACAGATAACTTTGAAAATGCTAAATGTAAATTAGTCTGCATCTCAGATTATGACAATCTTATTAAACTTGCTACAGAGAGTAATTACATTTCAAATAAAGACCAGGTTTCATTAATGGAATGGAGAAAAGATCCTCAGGCATGGAGTGATGGGAAGAGTTGATAGTTATTCGTTAAGAGTTATGAGTTATTTGTTAAAATTTGATGTAAATGAAAATTGAAGGGAAGAAAGTAAGTTTGAATGCTAACCGTAAAAAGGTTTTTGAGTTTTTAAGTGATTTTAATAACTATGAGAAACTAATGCCGGAGCAAATTGTTAACTGGAAATCCACAGAGGATGATTGCTCATTTACAGTTAGCGG
>Ga0164315_10001137_pt1 | contig 19877 bp, 12 predicted proteins | sample GuaBasSedimGuay6_FD_113737 | JGI IMG/M metagenome (GOLD analysis project Ga0164315, IMG submission 113737) | Subseafloor sediment microbial communities from Guaymas Basin, Gulf of California, Mexico - Guay6, Core 4569-2, 0-3 cm | ecosystem: Environmental > Aquatic > Marine > Hydrothermal vents... | reverse complement strand
TTGTCCACGACTCTTTTGCGGGCGTGATTTTCCTAATCTTTGGGCCATCTTTTAACTATTCTTAAATTCAGGGCAAAATTAGGTAAAACATTTGAGTTGCAATGAAAAACATTGGATTAAACAATTGATACATATCTACGAACTATTTGACTGATTCCGCCTTAGCTAATGTCCGATTTAATAATGTTGTGTAAATTGGTTTATTGCCAAGCAAAGAAGTAATTGCTGAAGCAGTTACAGTGGTAATTATCAATGGCAAAATTAGCTCAAAGTTTGATGTCATCTCAATTGCAAGCACCAGGCCCGTCAAAGGAGCACGAACTGTGGAGGCAAATATTGCTGCCATTCCAGCTACGGCAAAAACACCTGGATGTGAAACAATCTCTGGAAATAATTCTTGTGCTATATTGCCGTACAGCATTCCTAGAATAACTCCAAGGGTGAGCATGGGCGCAAAAATTCCTCCCGGAACACCTACACCATAGCTAAAAACTGATAATAACAGCCTAACGATAAACAGGGTAATTAAAAAGTATAATGAATATGAATTATCGAGTGCTTTACTTATTGTACTGTATCCACCACCAATCATTTCTGGTTGGAAAATACCAATTAATGCTATAATAGCCCCAACGGAGGCTCCCACAATTATTATTGGAATACGTTCAATATCCCGAAAGAAATTTAAGGAAATAATAATAAGATGATTATAGATATATCCAACTAAACTAAAGACAAGTCCTAAAACAATAAATAACCATAAATAGGATAAGTCTTGATTTGAAAAAACATCCATTTGAATTACCGCTCTTGAACCCGTTAATAGCCTAACTACAAAATCAGCGGTTCCAGACCCTATCATTATAGCAGCTAAGGAATAGAAATTAAATTTAAAATGCCCTTGCATTTCTTCAATAACAAATATAATTCCTGAAAAAGGAGCATTAAAAGCACTTGCTAAACCTGCAGCTGCTCCAGCTGAAATTAATGGATTATTCTCATCATCTTTCTGCTTAAAAACATCCTTAATCATTTTACCAATATTACCCCCAAGCTGAATCGTTGGCCCCTCTCGTCCAAGCAGTAAGCCACTTCCTAGGGAGAATAATGAAGCAATAAATTTAATTGGTATTACACGTTTCCAACGCATTGGGCGTATTCCATCTAAAGCACCTTCTATCTCCTGAACACCACTTCCTGAAGTCTCTGGAGCAAATCGCTTTACTAAGAACAGAGCAACACTTACCCCTATTACTGCAAATAAAATGGGCCATAGCCAACTAAGAATTCCTGAACTGCCGGCATTTGCATATAAGTCCTCTCGAAAGTCTTCGATATAAGCTATTACAATACGAAAAACTGCTCCAACCACACCAGCAGCTAGACCTACCAAAAAAGCAAAAAACAGAAGTTTTATGTTTGGATTATCTATTTTCCTAAACCTTTGTTTCATCCCTAGCTCTTTTCTTAAATATTTTTGTTAAAAGCTGAATTTGTGATTCTTAAATGCAAAGATAACAAATTGCTCAAATCATATTCTATTTCGTACATCCATTTTAAAAAAATGCTTAAATAATAAAAACTATTTAAGCACTCCTTCTCTAAAACATTATTGTATTACTTCTCTTATGAAACCCATCCCTTTACCTCCTCTGGCGTAGGGTTTTTCAATTCCATTTTCATTTTTTTCCGAAGTCCACACAGTTGCCCGTGTAATTTATTAGGATTCTGCTCCTGAAGAGCCTCCATTGTATTTACCCCCGCTTTGCGCAAAATCTCCACCCATTCTTGGGGAACTCCTTTAGCTACAAAATCTTCATCAGAAGTCAAGTCGGGCTTTTTCTCTGGTCGCATTTGTGGAAATAACAATACCTCTTGTATGGAGTCATTGTTAGTCATAAACATAACCAAACGATCGATACCAATTCCCATTCCTGATGTGGGGGGCATACCATACTCCAATGCACGTAAAAAGTCATGGTCGATAAACATAGCTTCATCATCCCCTTTTTCAGACAGACTTAATTGCTCTTCAAAACGCTCTTTTTGATCAATAGGATCATTTAGCTCCGTATAAGCATTAGCCAATTCCTTTCCATTTACAAATAATTCGAATCGCTCGGTTAAATCTGGGTTATCTCTATGTTTCTTACATAATGGCGACATCTCCACAGGGTAATCAGTAATAAAAGTAGGCTGAATATAATGATGCTCACATTTTTCTCCAAAAATCTCATCTATTAGTTTTCCCTTTCCCATCGACGGGTCGGTTTCGACACCAAGTTTATGAGCCACTTCACGGATTTCAGTTTCACTTTTACCATTTAAGTCGTAACCTGTATGATCCTTGATGGCTGTCAACATAGGAATACGAGCAAATGGAGCTTTAAAATGCACCACATTATCACCGAACTGCACACTAGGGGTTCCATTAATATCCACGGCCACTTTTTCAAGCATTTTTTCCGTAAAATGCATCATCCAATTATAGTCTTTATAGGCTACATAGATTTCCAATACTGTAAATTCAGGATTGTGAGTTCTATCCATTCCTTCATTACGAAAATCTTTTGCAAACTCATAAACACCCTCATATCCACCTACTATTAAGCGCTTTAAGTAAAGCTCATTGGCAATCCTTAAATATAATGGCATATTTAGCGCATTATGATGGGTGATAAATGGCCGTGCTGCAGCACCACCAGGAATAGGCTGCAAAATTGGAGTTTCTACCTCTAAATAATCATGCTGATTAAAAAAGTCACGCATTGAATTTATCACTTTACTACGTCGAATAAAAGTCTCTCTAACTTTCGTGTTTACTATCAAATCCACATAACGCTGACGATAGCGCTGCTCTGGGTCTGAAAAAGCATCATAAGTGATTCCATCCTTTTCCTTAACTACTGGGAGTGGCCGCAATGCCTTACTTAAAAGGGTAAACTCACTTACATGAATAGAAATTTCACCCATTTTAGTAGTAAAAACATAACCCTTAACACCAATGATATCTCCTATATCTAAAAGCTTTTTATATACTGTATTGTATAAAGTCTTGTCCTCGGTTGGGCAAATCTCATCACGTTTCAAATACAACTGGATACGACCCTTTTCATCTTGAATTTCAGCAAAGCTGGCAGCGCCCATAATTCGCCGACTCATAATTCGACCTGCAATGCTTACCTCTTGATAAGAACTATTATCCACTGGGAAATTCTTAAGAATCTCCTCACTAGTAACATTTACCTTAAACTCCTCAGGAGGATAAGGGTTGATTCCAAGCTTATATAATTCCTTTAGGGAATTTCTTCTAACTAATTCTTGTTCTGATAATTCCATCATTATTTCAAAATTTGCGGCAAAGATAGTTAATATTCAAGTTTAAAGGGGGTGATTTTTCAAAACACCAAAATATCCTACTCTTTACGGTTAACACTAATTAAATAAAATATTTACAGCAAAATGCACATATAACAACAAACGGAATACGTATATTATTTTTAAAAATGGTTTTATATCGTTTGTGCTCCTATTTTCATACCTTTGTGATTCGAAAAAAATAATTGGGGCAAGTATTATAAGTTGGAATTTTCATTTGAGTTTAATCTTTCGTTATATAAAATATTTGTTTTAAAGTATTCATAATTTTGTGACCGGATTTTATAATTTACCAATCCTACCACAGAGACAATTAGCGACAATATATAATCCGCAAAAGGTCACAAAAAAAGCGCATCAGAATTGGTGCGCTTTTCATTTTTCATCGAAATTTGTTTACGAAATAAACAGTATCTCACGGTATTTTGGCAAAGTCCACGCTTCATCATCCACAATTAATTCTAATTTATCAATATGTCTGCGAATCCCTTCTAAATACGGTTTTACATTTTCAGAATACTTATAAGTTCTTTTCACAATATCATCAATACTATTGGCTTTTTTTCGCTCTAAAACCATCGCATCAACTTTTTCCTTTATACTTGAAATATGACCTGAAATTGTTTTCAATGTTTCCAACTGTAAGCCTGCCTGACGATTAAATTCACCCGTATTCAACAAATCTCGCATTCCTCGAACATTATCAATAAGTGTGTTTTGGTATTTAATAGCTGTTGGAATAATATGATTAATTGCCATATCGCCTAATACTCGAGACTCTATCTGAATTTTCTTCATATAGGTTTCCATTCTAATTTCATAGCGCGCCTCTAACTCTCGTTTGGTAAGCACTTGCATATCTTCAAACATTTTCACTGTGCTATCGTCTAAAAATATTTCCTGAGCTGTAGGCACATCTGAAATATTGCTCAAACCACGCTTCTTAGCCTCCTCTACCCATTCTTGTGAATAGCCATTTCCATTATATATTATATTCTTTGTTTCTACAATATACATTTTTAATACCTGGAATATCGCTTCATCCTTTTTCGTTCCTTTATCAATCAATTTTTGAACATCATCATAAAAAATATTTAGTTGTTGTGCCATGGCGGTGTTTAAAGCAATCATAGGTGAGGCGCAATTCTGCGCTGAGCCTACTGCTCGAAACTCAAAACGATTTCCAGTAAAGGCAAAAGGAGACGTTCGATTACGATCTGTATTATCCAATAATATTTCAGGGATTCGACCTATATCCATTTTAAGTTCAGTTTTTTTATCTGGGCTCATCTTTTTTTCAGAAACACTTTCCTCAATAATTTTAAGCATTTCATTTATTCGAGAACCTAGAAAAACAGATATAATTGCTGGTGGAGCTTCATTAGCGCCTAACCGGTGTTCGTTTCCAGCACTCATGATGCTTGCACGCAAGAGGTCGGCACGATCGTGAACTGCCTTCATTGAATTTATAACAAATGCTAAAAAACGCAAATTAGATTTTGGATTTTTACCTGGAGATAATAGGTTTACACCTGTATCTGTAGCTAAAGACCAATTATTATGTTTTCCGGATCCGTTAACCTTAGCAAAAGGTTTCTCATGAAATAGTATTCTGAATTTATGTTTGATAGCAATCCTTTCCATTACAGCCATTACAAGCTGGTTATGATCTACTGCTAAATTTACCTCCTCAAAAACTGGGGCACACTCATATTGATTTGGGGCAACTTCATTATGTCGTGTTTTCACAGGAATACCAAGTTTCAGGGCTTCTTGTTCAAAATCATACATAAAGGCCGATACGCGTTCTGGTATCGCACCAAAATAGTGATCTTCGAGTTGTTGGTCTTTGGCTGATGCATGGCCCATCAAAGTACGACCCGTTAACATAAGGTCGGGTCGAGCATAGTAAAGAGCTTCGTCGATTAAAAAATACTCTTGTTCCCAACCCAAGGTAGCATAGACCTTTTTAACGTCTTTACTAAAAAAGCCCATTACCTTCACAGCAGCCTGATCTAAAGCCATATTTGATTTTAAAAGAGGCGTTTTATAGTCTAGAGCTTCGCCAGTGTAGGCCACAAAAATAGTGGGAATACAAAGCGTACGATCAATTACGAAAGCGGGTGAGGAAGGATCCCAAGCGGTATAACCCCTTGCCTCGAATGTGTTTCGAATACCACCATTAGGAAAGCTAGAAGCATCAGGCTCTTGTTGAACTAATAATTCACCATCAAAATTTTCAATCACTCCGCCGTCTCCATTAGGTTCGAAGAAAGCATCATGCTTTTCCGCTGTTGCTCCATTCAGGGGTTGAAACCAATGTGTATAATGCGTGGCACCATGATCAACTGCCCAGGCTTTCATCCCTGAAGCTATTTGGTTTGCAATGCTTCTATCGATTTTTTTTCCTTCATTAACGGCTCGAATTACCTCTTTATAAGCCTCCTTAGATAGGTATGATTGCATTTTTCCATAACTAAAAACATTAGTTCCAAAATAATCAGATGCTTTTAATGATGGTATTTCTACTTTTAAAGCCCGGCGATTTATTACATCTTCCATGGCCTTGAAACGGAGTACTGGCATTTTCTACAAATTTTATGATTTACAGCGCGAAAGTAAATAAATAATTAGCACCCCCACAAAATAAATAGTACAATGATGATATTTATGATAAATAATTAAACCACCCCCTGAAAAAACACGTCTTACTAGAATAAATAAGATTTGCAATTTAGCAAGGTTTTTCGAAAAAGCTTCTAAAAAATAGTATCTTGCAAGAAATTAATAAAGCAAATTATGAAAACAGATATTATTATTATTGGAGCTGGTCCTTCAGGGACTATTGCTGCTTCAATGGTAAAACAAGCAGGACTCAATGTAATCATCATCGAAAAAGAACAGTTTCCACGATTTGTTATAGGCGAAAGTTTATTGCCACGATGCATGGACGTATTGGATGCTGCGGGATATCTAAAGGCTGTGGAGGCGCAAAATTTTCAAAAAAAGTATGGGGCAATATTCTTGCGCAAAGATAAGGTTTGCCAGTTTAATTTTAATGAGCAACATACTAAGGGGTGGACTTGGACCTGGCAAGTGCCACGTGATGAGTTTGATAAGGTTTTAGCTGATGAAGCTGCGAAAAAAGGAATCGAGATTCGATATAAAACGGAGGTAATAAATATTGAATTCCTAGATGGGAAACAATTGGTTCACACAAAAAATGAAAAAGGAGCAGAGCTTATCATTGAATCTAAATTTGTGATAGATGCAAGCGGTTATGGCCGTGTAATTCCTCGCCTATTGAATTTGGATTTACCATCAAGTCTTAGCCCTCGTAGTAGTTTATTCACGCAAGTTGAAGATGTTAATCGCCCAAAAGGCGATGCTGGCGATCGTATTACTATTATAGATTCCGAACCTGGTGTTTGGATTTGGATTATTCCTTTTTCTAATGGAAAAACATCAGTTGGTTTCGTAGCTCCTCCAGAATTTTATGAAAAATATGAAGGTAAGCTTGAGGGAAAACTACGTGATATGTTAGCAGATGAACCGCATACAGCGGAGCGATTCAATGATGTTCCTTATGCTTTTGAGCCACATTTTATTCCTGGATATTCTATTGCAGTGAAGCAGCTAAAAGGAAACGGCTGGGTGTTGACGGGCAATGCAAGTGAGTTTTTAGATCCTGTATTTTCCTCTGGAGTTACTTTCGCTGTTGAAACTGGCTGGAAAGCAGGCATTCTAGCTGCAAAACAAGTAAAGGGTGAAAATGTTGATTGGGATAAAGAGTACATAGATCACATTGTGCAGGGGGTAGAAACATTCCGTACTTATGTAAATTCATGGTATAACGACAGCTTACAAACCATATTCTTTGCTGATACTATTAATCCAAAGATTAAATCTCAAATTTGCTCGGTTTTAGCTGGCTATGTTTGGGATAAAAGCAATTCATATGTGCGAAATCACCACAATGCTGTGAATACATTGGCAAGTCTGATTAAAGATAAAATTGTATAATTTAAAATTGTACTTTTGAAACCATAATAATAATTGTTCAATCGCAATTTAGTCTATGAATTCCTTATTACTGATTGTGTTCTACCTAATAACCCCAGCAGTGATTATTCACTATTCGGGGAAATACTTATTGTTACGCAAGGCTGGAAATATTATTCTAGTTTATATTCTAGGATTAATTGTTGGCAATATTGGTATACTTCCTGATATTTCTGATATGGGAATTGAACACCCTGGATTTGCTAGTTTTGCAGCTTTTTTTGGTGTGAAAGCGGATAGCAAATTAATGATTCAAGAAGTTATTACAAACATTAGTATTCCCCTTGCCTTACCTTTACTTTTAATGACCTTGAACTTTGCTGCCTGGTCTAAAATGGCAGGACGCACGCTATTGGGTATGGCTTCAGGTATGATTTCAATTATTTTGGTGGTAATTGCTGGAAACTATTTATTTGGTGAAATTATTCCCGATAGTTGGAAGGTCTCTGGACTATTAATTGGTGTTTATACAGGAGGAACACCAAACCTTGCTGCCATTAAAACCATGCTTGATGTGGATGCAACAACTTACCTTCTTGTACATTCATCCGACCTACTTTTTTCAGGCATTTATCTGGTCTTTTTAATGACTATTGGGAAGCTACTTTTCAAAAGACTTTTGCCGTCCACTTATTCCTATGGTGGACGATATGAACCTGGAAGGTCTATTGTTTCTGAAGCTGAAGATTATGGCGATTTTTTTGCAATGCATAACTTGATACCCACCTTAAAAGCTTTTGGTGTTTCTGTAATTATATTTATTATTGGTGGTATTTTAAGCATGCTTGTTCCAAAAGATTATTCGATGGTTACGGCCATTTTAAGTATCACCGCAATGGGAATTGGAGCGTCTTTTATATCCGAATTGCGCCGAAGCCCAAAAACATTTGAGCTGGGAATGTATTTAATAATGGTCTTCAGCCTTGTTGTAGCGAGTATGGCTGACTTCAAACAGTTTAATCGCGAAGCCATTCCTATATTTCTTTTTGTGAGCTATGCCATAACAGGCTCTCTAATTTTACACGTATTTTTATCACGTATTTTTAAGGTTGATGCTGATACTATGATGATTTGCTCCACCGCATTAATATGTTCACCGCCATTTGTACCCGTAATTGCAGGTGCATTAAACAACCGAAAATTAATTATCTCTGGCTTAACCGTTGGAATTGTTGGTTATGCTATTGGCAATTTTCTTGGAGCCTTTATTGCTTATATTTTAAAATAAAGAAAGCCCTGATTAACAGAGCTTTCTTTAAAGTATCATTAGGCCTTTTTACCCTTTAACTCTCTCCGAATAAGAATGTGTTCGTGTATCTACTTTTATCTTTTCGCCTGTATTTATAAATAAGGGTACCTTCACAACAGCATCCGTTTCAACGGTAGCATCCTTAAATGTATTAGTTGCTGTATTTCCTTTTTCGCCAGGTTCGGTATAGGTAATTTCCAAAACAACAAAAGGAGGTAAGTCACAATATAAGGCTGTTTCTGTTTCGGCATGAAAAACAATTTCCACCATCTGTCCCTCTTTCATTAGTGTGGGGGCATTGATAATATCTTCAGAAATAAATGTCTGCTCATAAGAACTTGTATTCATAAAATGAAAAGACTCGCCATCATTATATAAATATTGATATTGGCGACGCTCTACACGTTGAATGTCGATTTTTACACCTGCAGTAAATGTGTTTGGAATTACTTTTCCCGTCTTTACATTTTTAAGCTTTGTTCGAACAAATGCTGGTCCTTTACCTGGTTTTACATGTTGAAATTCAACAATGGAATAGAGTTCCCCATTGAAATTCATTACTAATCCATTCTTAAAATCTGAAGTATCTGCCATATTTTATATTTTGAATTCTATTTCTTTCTCTTAATTAATGCGAAGGCAAAAGTAGTGAAAAAATCAAAAGTTATTTTATAGTTCTATAGAGGCCGCACTAAACTGTTCGCGTCTTTCTTTTCTTCACTACTTTCTTAGCCTTTTTTTCGTGCCGATAATGCCGATATAAATAAAAAAATGCCATTGCAATTAGTAGAATCTCATCTGCCAAATTAATAGAATCAACAAGGCTAAATGTGCTAACAGAAATTGTCATTATTAGTTTGAAAAACGCACCAACAATAATAGTGGTAAAGCCTACAATTTTAAACGCAGCCTGACTTATCGCCGCAATCACAATTCCAAAGGCAACAATTAAAGCCATTTTTATGTAGGTCATTATGGTTAACGCTCCACCATCATCTTTTGTAAATTCTAATGCAGTATCATCAAAAAATATTGAAGCCACAAAGAAAATTAGTGCAATCTTTAACACCCATTCTGCAAGAATAGAATTCTTGTGCCGTTTCGTAAAATCATTCATGTTTTTACTAATTAATTTGCTTCTAAAATAATAAAAAAATCAATTGCAAATAAAACATAAAAATAAAAAAAGGAAACTCTGTTAAACAAAGTTCCCTTTTTCAAATCAATTATTCACAAAAAATTATTTTCCGCATTTTCCTTCACCACACTTCTCGTCTCCCGACTTCTCTTTCATGGCTTCCATTTGCGCTTCCATTTCTTCTTTTGAAACTGACCCGTCAGCATCTTTATCCATTTTATTGAACATTTCAATATGACCTGTTTCAAATTCTTCATTGGAGATAAAATCATCGCCATCTTTATTCAACATCTCAAAACTTGGACACTCATCAGCAGTAATTTTGCCATCCTCATTCTTATCCTTCATTGAAAATTCACTCGTGGCATGAACATTAAACTCTTCTTTTGAAATCATTCCGTCGCCATCTGTATCAATAGCTGAAAAATGATCTTGCTCTTCTCCTTCGGCATCAGTACCGCCGCATTTTCCTTCACCACATTTTCCTTCGCCACACTTGTCGGTTGCATCTGCATTTTCAATTGCTGCAGCTTCATTACTATCACCTTTATCGCATGTACCACAAGAGGTAAATGTAACCATTAAAGCGGCCATTCCTAAAACTAAAAATGTTTTTTTCATTGTTCTAAATTATTAATTATTTGATAATTATTTTTATAAATATTGAGCTGCAAGATATATATAAATCAATGCGATATATTATGATATTTATTATGTGATTTAAAATACAAAAAGCCGCAAATGCGTTATTTAATATACGCATTTGCGGCTTTTTGTATCACACAATTATCGAACCAAAATACGAGGCTCCATCATTTCGTGAATCGCGTATTTCAAACCCTCTCTACCTAATCCAGAGTCCTTAATCCCACCATAAGGCATATGATCAACCCTAAAAATCGGGGAGTCGTTTATCATTACTCCACCCACTTCTAAATTATTAAAAGCGTAGTCCATTTCATCTATACGATTGGTAAAAACTCCTGCTTGAAGTCCAAATTCACTTTTATTCACTTCGTCAATTACCTCTTTAAAATCAGTAAAAGGCTCAAGGCTCACAACGGGACCAAAAACCTCTAAGGCACATACTTTCATTTTCGGTTTTGTGTCTGATAGCACGGTGGGCTCATAATAAGTTCCTCGTCGGTTTCCACCACATAATACTTTGGCACCATCTTCAATAGCCTCATTTACCCAGCTTTCGACACGAATAGCATTTCCTTCATCAATCATGGCCGAAATCTCGGTAGAATTCTCAGAAGGATCGCCCAGTTTAAGATTATTAACCTTTTCTATAAACTTCTCAGCAAATTCATCAAAGATGGATTGAAACACATAAATACGTTGGGCATGAATACAAACCTGACCTGAATAGGCAAAACCGCCTATTAGGGCTTTCTGAACGGCAATATCAATGTCAGCAGATTGAGTTACAACCATTCCTGCATTTCCCCCTAACTCTAGCAATACTTTCTTGCGCCCAGCTTGAGACTTCATCATCCAGCCCACATGAGGCGAGCCAGTAAAAGATAAAAGCTTAAAACGGTCATCTGTTACCAACTGATTTCCTACTGTACGCGACATGGGTAAAATAGAAATAGCCCCTTTTGGAAGAGAGGTTTTATCAATAATTTGCGCCAAAGCAAGAGTCGATAAAGGTGTATTTGTAGAGGGTTTCAAAATAATGGGACAGCCCGCGGCAATTGCGGGTGCAATTTTGTGAACAGCCAAATTCATTGGAAAATTAAATGGTGAAATTCCTGCAACTAAACCTACTGGAAAATAATTTACAACACCCTTTTTTCCTTCTCCCGCAGGAGTCCAATCCAAACTCATAACCTCTCCTGGCAGCCGCTTTGACTCTTCCGCAGCCACCGTAAAGGTTTGAATAGACCTTTCTATTTCACCTACAGCATAGCGCATTGGCTTGCCCGATTCGGCACTTAATAGCTCGGCAAAATAATCGAGCTCTTGCTCCAAGCCCTGAGCAATCTGCATTAATATATCGTAGCGCTGATATGAAGGTAAATCACGCATCGTCTTTTCTACACCTTGAGCTGCGACAATAGCAGCTTCTAACTGGTTTTTATCAGCTAGGTAGGTATAAGCGAACACACTTTCTTTATAAGGGTTTTGAATTTCAATTTTTTCGTTTGACTCAACGAATTTTCCAGCTAAGTATAATTTGTATTCTTTCATTTGTGTAGTTTTTTAACCATATACTCATATATAAACAACCTGAAGCAAAGTTCTATTTATTCCATCATAATCTTCGTTTGAGCCTGAATAGAATCCTTATGAACCAATTGAAGAAGTTTTAAAACAAACTTATTATTCAAATCTAAGTCCTTTCCCATTTTCAATCTTGAAATCATCATTTGACGAAGGCGATCCATCTGTAAAACAGTGATATTATTGTCCTTTTTATAATACCCAATCTCCTCAATTTTATGCATCCTACGCGAAAGAATCATCAACAACTCCTCGTCAATATGGTCTATTTCAAAACGAAGTTTTTCCAATAAATTTTCAAAATCCTCGTTGCCAAATTCTTGCCGTAGTACAAGCTGGTCTAAAAGATTTTTTAATTTTTCAGGCTTTAGTTGCTGTGATGCATCTGTTAACGCAACTGAAGGATTAATATGTGACTCAATCATTAAGCCGTCCATTGCCAAGTCCATTGCTTTTTGCGAAACGTTTTGCAGTAGTTCTCTGTTACCACAAATATGTGATGGGTCGGTAATAACCGCTAAGGTTGGTACAAGACGTTTTAATTCTATGGGAATTTCCCACATTGGCAGGTTCCTAAATGGCGTTTTTTCATAGGTATAAAACCCACGATGTATTGCCAAGAGCTTATCTATTCCTACCTGATTTAATCGTTCAAAAGCACCAATCCAAAGCTTCAGGTCGGGATGCAAAGGGTTTTTTATCATTACTGGAATATCAACACCTTTCAGTGAATCGGCAATTTCCTGTACCGAAAAAGGGTTTGCCGTAGTGCGTGCACCAATCCAAAGTACATCAACTTCATTCTTTAAGCAAGCCTCCACATGCTGTGGATTAGCTACCTCTACACAGGTTTTTAGGCCCGTTTCGATCTTAAGATTCTTCAACCATTCTAATCCTACTTCACCCACTCCCTCGAAAATATCGGGTCGTGTGCGAGGCTTCCATATACCCGCCCGAATCATTTTTACTTGTGGAATCTTTGCCAAGGCAAGTCCTGTTTGCATGATTTGCTCCTCGCTTTCAGCACTACATGGTCCACTAATAATTAATGGTTTTCCATCTGTATCAAACCATTCTTTTAAGGGTAATATATTAAGTTTTGTTCCCATTTAACCGTTTTGTTTTCAGGTCAAAATTACATAAGCTTTTGCAATAAAAAACTATTTTAAATCATTTCAGGCAACCAAATAGCTTTTTTACTTATTAATTAGTGTATTTTAGCACCAAAGTATTGTATTGAATATACGTACTCTTTTACAATAATTAATTCACTTTTTATGAAATTTTATTTGCGCTACATATTTATATCTATCTTTTTTTTAGTTAGTTACACTCTTGTTTCTCAATCAATAACCATTGGACAAGGAAGCAATATTGAAGAAATAAAAGACATAAGCTCTTCAGGTTTTACAATTAATCTGAAAGTATATCAAGTACAGCTTTTAAAGATAAAGCATAAATATGAATTTTATTATCAGGCACAAATACCAAATTTTGGCAAGAGTCAACAAATTGGTAATCCTCAATTACCCGTTTACAAAAAGCTTTTTGAACTTCCAGAAAATGCTAGTTATCGAATTATTGTGAAGAAAATGCATTATCAGATTTATGATTTAAATACTTACAACATAAATCACCTTCTTTTTCCAAGTCAGGAGTCTGTCGAAAAGCGGGAAAATGCTCCAATTCGTTTTAAAATAAATAAAGACACCTATAAGCGGAATGCGTTTTTTTCCGAAGCCTTATACTCCATTGAATATCTTGGAGAAATGCGAGGTCAAAGAATCGCTCGTCTAAATATTTCTCCTGTAGAATACAATCCTGTAAAGAATCAAATAAAGATATATGATGAATTGGAAATACAGGTCGTTATTGATATTCCTCAGGGAATCATAATTGATCAAAAAAAGCAAAAGAATTACTCACCAGCATTCCAACAGGTAAACAATTATTTACTTAACTCCAGTGCCTATGCTATTCCTCCACCGGTCTTGGGGGCTCAATACCCTTTAAAATATGTTATTGTTGCCGACTCTAGTTTTCGTGCTTCGCTTATCCCATTTGTTAAATGGAAAGAAAAGCAGGGATATAAAATAATTGAGGCCTACACCAGTGATACGGCCGTTGGGAACACAAATGCTTCTATTAAGAATTATTTACAAAACCTTTATAACGCAGGAACAGCATTAGACCCTGCGCCTTCGTATGTGCTTTTTGTGGGAGATGTAAACCAAATTCCTAAGTATCCTGGACAAATGGGCTCCTGGCCTGCTGATTTATATTATTGTGAATTTACTAATGATTATTTTCCTGAAATGATGTATGGTCGGTTTTCGGCAAACGACACTAGTGAACTTAATCCGCAAATAGAAAAAACCATTGAATACGAAAAGTACTTGATGGCGAATCCTGCATTCTTAGATACCAGTATTTTAATTTCAGGTCGTGACGCTTCTCATGCGCCTACCTATGGCGATGGTCAGATTAATTACGGAACAGCCAATTATTTTAATACAACAAACAACATTTATTGTAAGTCATATCTTTATATAAACCAGTCCTATAATAAGGATTTGGAGATCCGTCAAAACGCCGATAGTGGAGCAGCGTTTATCAATTATACCGCTCATGGAAATGTACCCGGCTGGCACGACCCACGTTTCTATACCAATAATGTAAACAATATGAAAAACACAGGAAAATACCCCATAATGGTGGGTAATGCCTGTTTAACTAATAAATTTGATGATCCTGTTGATTGTTTTGGAGAAGCTCTATTACGGGCAAGAAATAAAGGCGCCATTGGCTATATAGGAGCATCAGACAATACTTATTGGGACGAGGATTATTATTGGGCTGTGGGATATGGAAATATTTCTGCCAACCCAACTTATGCTGGTACTACTTCGGGTTTATATGACTTAATTTTTCATACTCATGGTGAAAGCCACAACCAATGGGCTTTAACATCTTATCAGTATATGCAAGCGGGTAATATGGCCGTAACTCAAGGTGGTAGCAATGCGCGACGCTATTGGGAGCTTTACCATTTAATGGGAGACCCCTCTTTAATTCCCTACCTAAATGTACCATCAGTTCTTACTGCGGTTTACAGTCCTCTATTACCCATGGGAGTAAGTGATTTTATAATAACCACAGAACCCTATGCACTGGTGGCTCTATCTCGAAACGATTCTCTTATATCTTCAACTTATGCAGATTCTACCGGAATAGCAACATTATACTTTCCTGTATTTACACAGGCTGGAAATATTGATTTAGTAATAACTGCTAGTCAGAAGCAGCCCTATTTTGGAAGCCTAACTGCAGGCTCTCCTAATAGTCCTTATGTGATTTATGGGGCCCATCAAATTATTGATTCTACCGAAAATAATAACGGTCGTGCTGATTATAGTGAACATATTAAATTGAATATGGACTTAATTAATATCACATCGCATCAGGCAGATAGTGCTTATGCATATTTACGTTGTAATGATAATTCCATTAGTATAACTGATAGTGTGTTTTACTTAGGAGATTTTCCCGCATATGATACTCTTGAATTTGATAGTATTTTTGCTTTTAATGTATCGCCAAATGCAAAGGATGAGCATGTGGTAAAGCTTTATGTTTATATCGAAGACTCTAATGCAAACGCTTGGACTAGTCATTTTTTTATCAAACTATATGCTCCGCAAATAAACATCAAAAATACCATTGTGGACGACACCCAGTTTGGAAATGGAAATGGACGACTTGAGGCTGGTGAAACCGTATTTATGCGAATTCCTTTGTTAAATTCAGGGAGCCTCATTGCTGATGATATCAATTGCAATCTCACAACCACTTATTCAGGTGTAAGTATAGCCAATTCGAGTTTTCATTTAGATACTTTGAAAATTGATTCTATTCTTTTTACTGAATTTGAAGTTATAGTAGGCAGCGGTTTTAACACAGGTGATATTATTCGCTTCGACTTCAGCTATAATACTCATAATCGTATCGGAGGAAAACAAATTTCCGAATTAATTGGTTTTGTGGATGAGGATTTTGAAAGTGGTGACCTAAGCAAATTTGAATGGTATAGCATTAATTCAAATTCTTGGTTTGTACAAGATACTATTGTGTTTGAGGGAACCTACTCGGCCTGTTCTGGACCCATACTAGATTCGGATACTTCCGCTTTGGTTATAACACTAAACGTATTGGCAGAAGATAGCATTTCGTTTTTCCGAAAAGTATCTACAGAAGCTAATTTTGATTTTCTATACTTCTATATCGACGACATTTATCAAGGCAAATGGTCGGGGAATAGTGGTTGGAATAAAGAATCTTACACAGTAAAGGAGGGAATACACACCTTCAAATGGGCCTATATCAAAGACTATTGGAGTTATGATAATTCTGATGCTGTTTTCCTAGATATGATTGCTTTTCCACCAACCGACGCTTGGACCAATGTGGAAAATGCACAAGAACAACTAGGCAGTATTAAGCTTATGCCCAACCCGGCTTCTAATTATAGCATTTTAAGTTTTGAGCTTGATCAAAAAGGCACAGCAGACATTCTTCTTTATGATAATAAGGGTAGATTAATCCGCACAATTAAGCAAAACTATTCAATTCTAAGTGGTCATCAAGAAGTTAAAATTGATATACAAAACCTTCCTTCTGGAATTTACTTTGTAAGTATTCAGAGCAAGTCTGAAAACTGGTTTAAGAAACTAATCGTTTTATAGTTTTACCACACAATCCTTTCACAAAAATTCCTACATTTGCTTATCTAAAATTTGGATTGGTAAAATGAACAAACTACAGCAACAATTTCTGCTTGATAGCGAAGCGAAAGCTTTCGATTTAGATCATCGTAAGATACTGAAATTTAATATTTCACGTTATGATACTGCTGTAAAAAAAGGAAAAGAACAGTATATTAATCTACAGCTCGCTAAGGACCGTGCCGCTCGCATCAAGCGCAATGTTGTAAATAACCTAGAAGAATATTTGATGGAGTTTGAGTCAAACTTTATCAAAAATGGGGGCAATCTTATTTGGGCCATTGATGCAGACGAAGCAATCAAAGAGGTTCTAGAAATTGTAAAAAAACACAATGTCAAAAAGGTGGTTAAATCCAAGTCTATGATTACCGAGGAGATAGAGCTCAATAAACATCTTCAAGCTTTTGGCGTGGAATCTTTGGAAACCGATTTGGGCGAATATATTGTACAATTGGCTGATGAGCCCCCTTATCATATTGTCACCCCGGCAATGCATAAGAGTAAAGAGGATATTGCTCAACTTTATAACGAAAATTTTAATACACCCATAGAATATACACCCGAACAACTTACTGAGTTTACACGACATAAACTTCGCGAAAAATTTATCCAAGCGGATATGGGTATCACAGGAGGTAATTTTTTAATTGCTGATATTGGAGGAGTTGCCCTTACCGAAAATGAAGGAAATGCTGCCCTAAGCATGGCAATGCCCAATATTCATGTGGCAATTGTGGGACTGGAAAAAATTATTCCTTCATTTCGTGATGCAGACCTGTTTTGGTCATTACTTTCCACACATGGCACAGGTCAAAAAATAACGGTTTATAATTCCATTATCACAGGATCTCGATTCGAGGGCGAAACTGATGGACCAGATCATATGTACTTAATACTCCTTGACAATGGTCGAACGGAATTATTAGCCCAGAAAGACCAAAAAGAAGCCCTCAGTTGCATCCGTTGTGGCGCTTGCCTAAATGTGTGCCCTGTGTATAAAAACATCGGTGGTCATGCTTATAATGCGGTATATTCCGGTCCCATTGGTTCTATTATTATGCCCCATTTACAAGGATTTGAAAAATACCAGCACCTGAGTTTTGCTTCCACACTCTGTGGTCGTTGTAGCGAAGAATGTCCTGTTAATATTCCCATACATGAGCTATTACTCTATAATCGTCGTGATGCCGTAAAACAAGGGCATACAGATAAGAATTTTGATCGAATTATGTTGGCCTATAAAATAGCCATGAAAAAGCGCTGGATTATTGAAACCTTCAAGCCCAAATTAAAAAATGTGGCCATGAATATCGCCTTTAAAAAATCATGGGGTTCTCGTCGTCAACTTCCTGAGTTTAAGGAGTCATTTAATGTAAGATGGAAAAGAGAACGGCATCTAAAATAATTTGATTTGAAGTGCTTGGGGAATTATTATAGAGCGTTTTTCATTAATATATAAACCCATTTTAATACTAACAATCATAAACAATAATGTATCGTATAGTTTTATTTGGAATTCTTTTACTTTACTTTATTAGTTTGCCAACCTTTGGGCAAACAAAGAACTATACTATTTCAGGTTATGTTAAGGAAAATGGGTCTGGAGAATTGCTCATTGGAGTAAATATCTACATTCAAGGAACACAAATTGGAACGGTAAGTAATAATTATGGTTTCTATTCATTAAGCATTCCTGCTCAAAACTTAGATTTAAGTTATTCATATGTAGGTTATCAACCTATAATAAAGCGTTTTAAGCTTACAAAAGATACTGTTATTCATATTAAGCTTTCTCAAAGTGTAGAATTAATTGGTGTTGAGATTACTGCCAATCGTGAGCGTATTAGTGATCAGGCGTCCATGAGTGTGGTTAAAATCCCTATTCATCAGATGAAACAAGTTCCTGCACTTTTGGGCGAGAGAGATGTTTTTAAGGTTCTGCAGCTAATGCCGGGCGTACGCTCAGGAAGCGAGGCTAGCTCAGGGCTTTATGTGCGTGGTGGCGGGCCAGATCAAAATCTGATTGTTCTTGATGATGCAACAGTATATAATGCCATGCATCTTTTTGGATTTTTCTCGGTTTTTAACGGCGATGCCATAAAAAGCGTGGAGCTCACAAAGGGTGGGTTTCCTGCCGAATACGGCGGCAGATTATCATCAGTGATTGATATACGGTTGAAAGATGGTAATAAAGAAAAATTAGGTGGAGAAACAAGTATAGGCCTACTGTCTTCTCGACTTTTAATAGAAGGCCCTATTGTGAAAAATAAATCCTCATTCATTATTTCTGGACGGCGAACCTATGCAGATGTCATACTGAAACCCATTATGCAGATGGAAGATTCGGAGGAAGATTTTGGGTACTATTTTTATGATCTCAATGCAAAATTGAATTATGAGATTAGTCCTAAAAACAAAATCTATATCAGCGGCTATTTTGGGCGTGACAAATTTTATGACGATTACGAATATAATTTGTCAAGCACAAAAAACAAAATCTATTGGGAGAATGCTACGGCCACACTTCGTTGGAATCACCTGTTTAACAATAAACTATTTAGCAATACTTCATTCATTTACAGCAATTATAATTTTGTGATTGATATGTGGGAAAAATATGACCAGGATGAGTTTTCATTAAAATATTCTTCTGGTATTCGTGATTTTAGTCTAAAAGAGGATTTGCAATGGAACCCCAATCGCAAACATTTTGTAAAAATGGGCTTTCAAATTACGGCTCATCGATTTCGGCCCAGTGCAGTTGTTATTACTGGTACCAATATTAACAGCGAAAACAACACTAAAGAATTAAACTCTATAGAAACAGCAATATATGTTCAAGACGAATGGCGAATTGCTTCCTTGACCAAAGTTAATTTAGGTTTGCGATTAAGTAATTTCAACTATAACAAAAAGAGTTATTACGGTTTAGAGCCACGAGTTTTGATTAGTCAAATGCTTAGCGAAAGCATGTCGATTAAAGCCTCATATACGATTATGAATCAGTATGTACACCTTTTAACACAAAGTGGAATAG
>Ga0164315_10001136_pt1 | contig 19882 bp, 13 predicted proteins | sample GuaBasSedimGuay6_FD_113737 | JGI IMG/M metagenome (GOLD analysis project Ga0164315, IMG submission 113737) | Subseafloor sediment microbial communities from Guaymas Basin, Gulf of California, Mexico - Guay6, Core 4569-2, 0-3 cm | ecosystem: Environmental > Aquatic > Marine > Hydrothermal vents... | reverse complement strand
TTTCCGGCAACAAGTGCCATCACGAAAACCTGGGGATGGTGTGTCCCAAGGGCCGTGAAACACCGGAATGGGTATATCATTCAGAGCGTTTGACCGGGTGTCTCAAACAAACGTCAAAAGGCGGCTTTTCGGCCATATCCTATGATGACGCCTTGGATGAAATTGCTCAGAAAATGTTGAACATCAGGGATAGGTCCGGAGCTCGCGCCATGAGCGCCTGGACCGGTGAGGCCATAGGCTTTCTTCAGCAGGAGGCATATGCCCAGCGGTTTATCCATGCCTATGGGTCGCCCAATTTTTTTACCGCGGATTCCGTCTGTTTTGCACTGCGTCTCATGGCTTATCAGACCTGCCAGGGGTACTGGTCCTACCCGCCTGATTTCGAAAAGGCCGATATGACGATTTTGTGGGGATCCAACCCTGCTTATTCTCATCCGCCGTTCATGCAACGCATCAATCGATCCAGGCGACAGGGCGGCCGGCTGGTTGTGGTGGATCCCCGGCGTTCTGTGGCGGCTAAGAAAGCAGATCTCTTTTTACAGGTGCGTCCCGGCACGGATGCGGCCCTGGCTCTTTGCCTGATCCGATTTCTGATCCATGAGAAGGCGTATGACCAGGATTTTGTCGCGTCATACAGTCTCGGGTTTGAAGAACTGGCTGCATATGCAGAAAAATTCACATTGGCCTACGTAGCAGAGCAGACAGGTGTTTCAGAACAGCTTCTCAGTCAAATGCAGGGCATGCTGCTGCAAAGCCTTCCTCAATGTGTCAGTTTTGTGGGGATTTCTCTGGAACATCAGACCAACGGGTTCAACACCATCCGGGCCATTGCCTCACTGAGTGCTTTGTGTGGAGCAATCGACATCCAGGGTGGTGAGCTCTGGAACGAGGATATTCAGGTCAACCATCTAAACCCGTTGAGCAACAGGCAGTTCAGAGAGATGGACCCGGCAGGATATGCGCACTATCCGCTTTTTTACGATGTGATGCGCAAGTGCCATTCGCTACCCGGTATCGATTATATGCTCGGCAAGGGGACGTACTCCATTGAGGGCTTGATTTTTTCCGGCACCAATCCCGTGTTGACGAACCCCAATGCCAATAAGGTGGCTAAAGCCTTTTCCACTCTGGATCTTCTGGTGGCCAGGGATCTCTTTATGACGGAAAGTGCTAAACTGGCTCACTACATCATTCCGGCAGCTTCTTTTTTAGAGCGTTCTGAGCTTCATGTTTATCCGGATGTTCAGCGCGTGGCACTGTCACAAAAAGTTCTGAACGTGGAGGGCGTGTGGGATGAGTATACCTTCTGGCATGATCTGGCACACAGACTTGGTTTCGGGAAAAAATATTTTGCATGGGAGGACGAAACCGCGGTCAACCGATGGCTTTTGAAACCCACCGGAATCTCCCTGGAAGATTTGATAACGAGCCCGGAAGGGGTGGTCTACAGTGGCAGGGTCAAGCATCAAAAATTCAAAACCCAGCCATTTCCGACACCCTCAGGCAAATTCGAATTTACCTCGGTACGTTTGGATCTGTTGGGCTGTTCGCCGCACCCGGTATATAAACCGCCCGATTATCTGACCGCATTTGAAAACAAATTTCCTCTGCGGATGATCAGTGGAACGAGAAAAGCGATTTTTTACCACTCAAGGTTTCATGAAATCGAAAAATTCAAACGGGCCATTCCAGGAGCCCGGGCGGAAATTCATGCCGACGATGCATCCGAACTGGGCATTCGAGACGGTGAGACCGTTCGAATCGTGTCCAGGATCGGGGAAATCTCCGTTCCGGTGAAGGTAATGGAAAACGGCAAGATTTTAAAAGGATTTATTGACATACCCCATGGCTGGAACGAACCCAATGTCAACTGCCTCACGGATGACCGGGATGTGGACCCCGTGGGGGGCTTCCCCAATCTAAAGATCGTACCGGTTAGAATTGAAAAATTGGCTTGTAATATTTAATGGTTTTGTATTATTCATGCCCATCGGTTTCGCCCGATCGCTCAATTTAGGTCTCACTATCATAATTTTATCGAACAGCATTTGCCTTGCTGAAGGAAGGAAAAGATGGACTTCAGATTAACCAAAGGGGAAGAATCTAAAAAACAGGAATTTACGGCGTTTTTCGAGGGTGAAATGAAAAACGCACCGCCCCAATTCGGAAACGGCGGTTTGGAGGGTGTTTATGACACCGAAGAGGGCTTTGCATTCCACAAATACATGGCTGTGAAACTGGCGGATAAAGGTTGGCTCTCCATGGCGTGGCCCAAGCAGTACGGCGGCCGGGACGCGTCCATCATGGAGCAGGTCGTCTTTGATGAAGTCAGAGGATATTACAATGCCCCGGGTGTGGATGCATTTGCTGTGGGCATGTTTGCCCCCACCCTGATGGCCGGTGCTAACGATGAACAAAAAGCGCGCCTGCTTCCGCCCATCGCAGAGGGAAAAGCGTTTTACTGCCAGGGATGGAGTGAACCGGATGCCGGTTCGGACCTGGCATCCCTGACAACGACAGCCGTTCGCGAGGGGGATCATTATGTTGTTAACGGTCAGAAAACCTGGACGACTGGGGCACATAGAGCGGAATATATGTTTCTGCTGGCCCGCACCGATACCGAGTCAAAGAGGGGCAAAGGGCTTTCGGTCTTTCATTTGAGAATGGAGCTGCCGGGTGTTCAGGTTCGCCCCGTGCTGTATATGAACGGGAAACATGTGTACAATGAGGTGTTTTTCAAAGATGTGAAAATCCCGGCTGAAGATTTGATCGGCGTGGAAGGGGAGGGCTGGGCCCTCACGCGTCAGACCATGAACTTCGAGCGCAGCGGTGCCGGTGGATTTTCAGGAGCCAGACGATACCTTGAGCAGATGATAGCATACGCTAAGAAGACCACCCGCAACGGGCAGCCGCTTTCAAAAGACCCCAACGCCAGGCGGAAAATGGCGGAGGTGTTCATCGGTGCCGAAGTGGGCAAGTCACTGGCTTATAAAATCGGCTGGATGCATCAAAAGGGTGATTTTGCCGGTCTGATCACCGCAGCTTCCGCCTCTAAATTGTATTCCACTGAATTGGCTCAAAAGCTGGCCAATTACGCAACCGAAATGATGGGTCTTTACGGTCAACTGGAGGAAGACCCCCTTGCACCCCTGGGGGGTGCCATGTCGGATCTTTACCAGATGAGCAAAGGGGCAACCATTTTTGCCGGTACCAATGAAATTCAGCGCAACTTGATTGCCTGGGTGGGGTTGGGCTTGCCGCGATTAAAGTTCAAATAAAAGTCACCTCAAAAATGTCTTTTGGCCCAATCTCTGCGTTGGGTTCACGTTTCAACTCCTCAAAATACAAAAGTATTCCTGCGGGTTGAAACGTGAACCCGCCTTGACCTTGAACCAAAATCCTATTTTTGAGATGCTTTTTAAAACATCAAAACCAATATCGGGTTCCGGCCGATGGATAATCCTGCTGTGACCGTGAAAAACTCGTTTCTAAGAGGCCATAATACCGAACAGGGCCTACCATTAAAGAAAAATGATGCCAAATTGGCACGGCAGAAGACTTATGGGAATTTTTCATACTGTTCGGTATAATGGACTCTAAAAAACTCAGACAGTTTCCCGATCACATCAGGATCACCCATCGGCCTTATGTGTTACCTGTAGGATTGATTATAGATCCGTAAAATTTCATGCTCATCTGCGAACGACGAAGCATGCAGTATGAGTTTTCTATTGAAAGGAAATGAAGAGATGGACCTGGATTTTAACAAAGAGCAGGAAATGCTGCGAAAATCGGTGGCGGAATTTCTATCCAAGGAATGTCCTTTCGATACTGTCAGGGAGATCGAGGACAGCGCAGAGGGGTATGACAAGAAATTATGGAAAAAAATGGCCGGACTGGGGTGGATGGAAATCCACTTTCCGGAGGCATACGGCGGACTGGGGGACCCCTTTGTGGATATGACCATCATCATGGAAGAGATGGGGAAAAAGGCTTTCCCAAGTCCGTTCTTTTCTACGGTGATTCTGTGCGGTCTGATCTTGATGGAAGGGGGGTCTGAGGAGCAGAAGAAAACGCTCTTACCCAAAATTGCCGCGGGAAAACGGATCATGGCTCTGGCGCAATACGAGGAAGAGGCCAGTTATCTTGAATCCGGGATTCAACTATCCGCTCAACCCGATGGGGGAAATTATGTTCTGGATGGCAGGAAGCTATTTGTGCTGGATGCCAATGTTGCCGACGATATCATAGTCGCCGCCAGAACCGGCGAAGGCGTCACGCTGTTCCTGGTGAATGCCAAGGCACCCGGCGTGTCCATTCAAAAGATGCGGACCATCGGCAAGGACAACAACAGTGCCGTCACTTTCGACAAAGTAAACGTGTCAAAAGATAGCATGGTGGGCGGCCCCGGTGCAGGGTGGTCCATTCTGGAACAGGCGGCCCCCAAGGCCACGGTGGCCAAATGTGCTGAAATGCTTGGCGGGTGCGAGGAAGCCATTACCATGACCGTTGCCTACGCAAAGGAGAGGGTACAATATAGTACACCCATCGGCGGGTTCCAGGTTATCCAGCATTACATGGCTGACATGCGTATAGCGTATGATACCAGCATATATTATCTGCACAAGGTGGTATGGATGCTGGATCAAGGTATGGACGCAGTCAAAGAAGTATCGGCACTCAAGGCGCAGGTGAACGAGCAGTACAAGTTCATAACCGAACGCGCCGTACAGATCCACGGCGGCATAGGGACCACGCGTGAATTCAATATCGGCCTGTTTTACAGAAGAGCCAAGGCGTTCGAAACCATCCTCGGTGATACGGCTCATCACCATGATAGACTGGCGGATGCTTTGGGTATGTAAAGGTCACACTGATTTATCCGCCTTCGCAGAACCCCACGGGCTTGCCCGAGGGGTTCCATTTCTCCGGGACATCCGGATTGGGAGATGACAGTTGGAATTTCTACAGGTGTTGATTACCGGGTTGGGACAGGGATGTCTTTACGGCCTCATTGCCCTGGGATTTGTCTTGATCTATAAGGCCACGGAGATCGTAAATTTTGCCCAGGGAGAGCTGCTGATGATGGGCGCTTTTTTTGGGGTGACGTATGCGGGGATTCCCGGTTTACCTTTCTGGCTTGTTTTTTTCCTGACCGTCGCTTCCATGGCTGTATTTGGATATCTGCTGGATATGCTGGTGATTCGCTCGATGATCGGCGAATCCCAGTTTTCCGTTATCATTTTAACCATCAGTATCGGTTTTATTCTGCGTGCGGTGGCCGGCGGAATCTGGGGGTCGGATATTCTGTCCCTGGAGACACCCTACTCCGGGGAGATGGCCGAAATTGGCGGTCTCATCATCGGGCAGGAGTATCTCGTGGTCATTGCCGGAACCATCGTTCTGTCTCTGGCCCTGTATCTTTTTTTCAGATTTTCCAGCCTGGGGATTGCCATGCAGGCTGCATCTCAAAATCAGTTGGCTGCGTACTATATGGGAATTCCCGTCAAAAGGGTTTTTTCCCTGATATGGGCCATCAGCGCGATGGTTGCCGCAGTGGCAGGTATATTAACGGCCCCCATCTCACTGGTGAGTCCGCAAATGGGTTTTATCGGCATCAAAGCTTTCGCGGCAGCCGTCATCGGCGGTTTCGGGAGTCTTCCCGGCGCATTGATCGGCGGTCTGATCATCGGCAGTTCGGAACAGTTGGCCGGGACCTATCTTCCCACCGGATTCCAGGAAATTTCGGCTTATGCGATCATGTTCCTGGTGTTAACGGTACGTCCACAGGGTCTATTTGCACAGATACAACAAAAGAAAGTCTAATCATGCGGATTATATTCAAAACGTCTTATCTCCAGGATATAAAGCTATTTAAACACAGCGGGTATTTTTTCTGGTACGGGATTCTGCTGGCCACCGTATTGGCGGCACCTGCCGTTCTGGATGAGTTTTATATCGGTGAAATGGCCTTCATCTATATCTATGCCATAGCCGGGCTGGGATTGATGATCCCGGTGGGGTTCACCGGGCTGCCCAGTCTGGGGCACGCCGCCTTCATGGCTATCGGCGCGTATGCCCATGGCTATTTTTTAAGCAAGGGTTTTCCGTTTATAATCAGCATTGCATTGGCCGGCCTTATGGGCTTCAGTATCGGCGCGCTCATTACCATACCATTAAAAAGAATGACCGGCATCTATTTTGCCATCGCTTCATTGGCCTTTGCCATTATCGTCGAGGAGATCATTGCCCACTGGAAATCAGTGACCGGCGGCCTGGGCGGGATGTCGGTGGACATGCCGGTGATTTTCGGATTTGAACTGGAGAGCACCTGGCATTTCTATTTTCTCTGCCTGGCAGTTCTCCTGGCAGTGCTGTATTGCACCATAAATCTTATTCGATCACCCAGCGGCAGAGCTTTTGTCGCCATCCGTGATTCCGAGATATCCGCCGAGAGCATGGGCATCAACCTGTCCATTTATAAAATCAAGTCATTTGCCATCAGCGGGTGTTTTACCGGTCTGGCCGGTGCTTTGTTCGCCCACCGGCTGTACTTTCTGACACCGGACACCTTCAATTTTCTTTTGTCCATTCAGTTGTTGATGATGGTCGTCGTGGGTGGTCTGGGAACGATTCACGGGGCCATTTTCGGCGCCATCTTTGTGGGGCTGCTTCCCCAGGCTATTGCTATTGCCAAAGATTACCTTCCGCCTTCCATCGGTGAATTCCCGGGGATGGAACCTGGGCTTTTCGGCATTATCATGGTTTTGTTCATCATCTTCGAACCCATGGGGCTTTACGGCAGATGGCTTAAATTAAAACTCTACCTGCAGATGTTTCCGCTTTATCGTAAAGCGACTTTCAAACGCCAAAAAACATATTTGAAAACAGAGCGTGTACAATGACATTTTTCAAGACAGAGAATATTTCCATCGATTTTGGCGGTATCAGAGCGGTCAACGATGTCAGCTTCGAGGTCGAAAAGGGGACAATTTTTACCATTGTGGGTCCCAATGGCGCCGGCAAAACAACCATATTCAATATCATCAGCAGAATATACAACCTCACCGAAGGCCGGATAACCTTTGAAGAAAAGGACATCACCCATTTGCCGGCGCACCAGGTGGTCAACTTAGGGATCGCCAGAACGTTTCAGAACATCGAGCTGTTCGACCACGCCACCGTCCTTCACAATTTGCTGATTGGCCGCCATATTTACTGCCGGTCCACTTTTTTTTCAGATCTCCTTTTTCTTCCATCGGTCAAACGCATGGAGTTGAAACATCGCAGGATCGTTGAAGATGTGATCGATTTTCTGGATTTACAGCACTACCGGGACCAGTTGATTCAGAACCTGCCTTATGGGGTACGCAAGGTTGTCGAACTGGGGCGGGCGCTCTGTACCGAACCGAAGCTTCTCCTGCTGGACGAACCCGCCTCCGGTCTGAATGTGGATGAGACCGAAGACATGTCCTTCTGGATCGACGATATCAAAAAGTTGCTGGATATTACCGTGATCATGGTGGAACACAATATGAATCTGGTCTCCCAGGTTTCGGACCATGTGCTGGCCATCAACTACGGGGAAGTACTGGCCCAGGGATCTCCCGGGGAGGTTCAGGGCAACTCCGATGTCATCAAGGCGTACCTGGGAGAAGAGAAAGATGCCTGACAATATATTGACATTGAGAAATATCGAGACCTACTATGGCCCCATACTGGCGATCAAAGGTATCAGCCTGGATGTTCAGGAAGGGAAAATAGTTACCATTCTGGGGGCCAACGGTGCCGGCAAAACCACCATTTTAAAAACCATCTCCGGTGCCATGGATCCCCAGAAAGGCAAAGTCCGGTTCCTGGGAAAAGAGATTCAAAAGCGGAACCCGGATTGGGTGGCCCGCCGGGGGATTGCGCATGTGCCCGAGGGGAGAGAGGTTTTTCCGCTGTTGTCGGTTCAGGAAAACCTGCTGATGGGGGCCTACGGCCGTAAAGATAGAAAAGCGGTTCAGGGGGATCTGGAAATAGTCTACGACTATTTTCCCATATTGAGAGACCGTATCAAACAGAAATCCGGCTATTTATCGGGAGGGCAGCAGCAGATGCTGGTGCTGGGACGGGCCATGATGGCCCGCCCGAAACTGATGCTGATGGACGAACCCTCTCTAGGGTTGTCACCCCTATTTGTGCAGGATATTTTCAGCATCATCAGACGGCTGAACGATGAACAGAAGATGACTATTTTGCTGGTTGAGCAGAACGCCAACATGGCCCTGCAAAACAGCGCCTATGGTTACGTGCTGGAAAACGGTCACATCGTCATGGAGGACACCTGTGAGAACCTGATGGCCAGCGATGACATCAAGGAATTTTACATGGGGATCAAGGAAGAGGGCGTACGGGGCAAACGCCGATGGAAAAAAAGGAAAACGTGGCGATAAATTTTTATTTCCGTCTGCGCATAATGAAACATAAACCATTTGTTTTGTGAAATACCGGCATGATATTTTAAAACAAGCCATGAAAATTTATTAAATAAGTAGCGCTTATGAGTTCAGTACAATACGACCCTATTATCATCGAAGGCTGCGACACCATTGTGAAACTGTTCTGGCATCGCGTTGGGCAGTTGGATAAAAAAGTTGCCATGCGGGAAAAGAATTTCGGCGTTTGGGAGTCCTTTACCTGGGCGCAATACGGCAAAAAAGCCAGGGAAATCGGCATGGGGCTTTTGGCGCTGGGGTTGAACCGGGGCGATGTCTGCTCCATTGTCAGTGACAACAACAAAGAATGGTTGTATACCGATATGGGCATCCTCGGCAGCGGCGGCGTCACCAGTGGTGTCTACACTACCGACTCAAGCAAACAGCTGCAATACCTGGTGACGGACTCGGCAACACGGTTCCTGTTCGTCGAAAATGAAGAGCAGCTGGATAAATACCTGACGGTGAGAGATAAAACACCCACCATTGAAAAAGTTATCGTATTCGATTCCGAAGGGCTGCATGAATTCTTGGATGATCAGGTCTTGATGATCGAGGGCCTGTACGCATTGGGTCGAAGCCACATCGAGGCGCATCCGGATCTCTGGGACCGTGAAGTCAATAGATCCAGACCGGAAGATCTCATGGCATTGATCTACACTTCCGGTACCACCGGCCCACCCAAGGGCGCCATGGTCAGCCACCTTAACTGCATGTACCAGATCGAAACCTTCGACAAAATTCTTGAAATCAATGATAAAGATGAGCAGCTTTCCTTCCTGCCCCTGTGCCATATACTGGAAAGACTGTTGTCCATACTTATTCCGCTGAAATCCTGCGGTACGGTCAATTTTGTGGAGGGACCCGACACCGTTCCCGAAAATATCCGGGAGTTGTCCCCGACTACCTTCATAGCGGTCCCACGCATATGGGAAAAATTCTATTCGACTGTTCAGCTTCAGGTCAAAGATGCTACCTGGTTTGGTAAGTGGGCCTATCACACCGCTGAAAAAATCGGATACCGGGCTTCGTCGTATAGAATCAGACGGAAAACCATACCGCTGCTTTTATTCGTCGTTTATTGGATTGCCCAAAAAACAGTCCTGAACAATATTCTGCGCATGATGGGGCTGGACCGACTCAGGTGGGCGGGGACGGGCGCTGCTCCCATTTCTCCGGATCTGATCCGGTGGTATCTGTCCATGGGCGTGGATATGTTCGAAGCTTACGGACAGACAGAGTGCTGCGGTGTGGCCACTGCCAATATCATCGGCAATTCAAAACTGGGCACCATCGGCCAGGCGATTCCCGGTAGTGATGTCGAAATCTCCGCCGAAGGAGAAATTCTGATAAAAAGCCCCGGCGTTTTTCTCGGCTACTTTAATCAGTTGGACAAAACTGCCGAGACAATCATGAACGGCTGGTTGCACACCGGTGATGTCGGCAAAAAGGATAATGAGGGTTTTGTCACCATCACGGATCGCTTGAAGGATATTATCATTACCGCGGGCGGAAAAAACATCTCTCCCAGCGAGATTGAAAACCAGTTGAAATTTTCACCCTATATCACCGATGCGGTTGTGATTGGCGACAAGCGGAAGTACCTGACCTGCCTCATCATGATCGACCAGGAAAACGTCGAAAAGCACGCCCAGGACAACGACATCCCCTACACCAATTACGCCAGCTTATGCGCGGCCAAAGAGATTCGGGAATTGATATGGGCGGAAACGTTGAAGGTGAACAAGCAGTTTGCCCGGGTGGAACAGGTCAAGAAAATAAAACTGATCGATCAGCTCCTGACTGCGGAAGACGACGAACTGACCCCCACCATGAAACTGAAACGCACATTCGTCAATAAGAAGTATGGGGATCTTATCAAGTCCATGTACAAATAAATTTTCACATTCAACCGGCAAAGGCGAAGCAGGCAACAAAGGCATGTTTTGAATTTCACGATTGAATATTTGATGACGGTTTATGAATATTCATTAATACTATGGCAGTTTTTGTTCAACCTTAACTCAAATCGGAGGAGAAAATGAAAAGTAGAAAATTTTTACATCTGTTCTTATGTTTCGCGTTTTTGATGGGAATGGCCGTTGTGGCTCAAGCCGGAACCCAGGGTGTCACCAAAGATGAAATTGTGGTGGGGACGCACACCGCCTTGAGCGGACCCGTGGCCGGATGGGGCATTGATGCCACCAACGGCATCAGAATGCGTTTTGATGAAGTGAACGCTGCCGGCGGCGTTCATGGCCGCAAGATTAAATATATTGCCGAAGATTCGCAATACAGTATGCCCATTGCGATTCAAAAAGCCAATAAGCTGGTGAACCGGGACAAGGTTTTTTTCCTGATAGGCAGCATCGGCACCCCCATGAACAACGCCATTTTTCCCATGTTGGAAAAGAAAAATATACCCAACTTGTTTCCTTACACGGCAGCACGCTCTATGTATGAACCGCATCACAAACTGAAATTCGCCAACCTGGCGCCCTACTATGGCAATATACGTGCCGGAGTGAAGTATTTTGTGGAGGAAAAAGGTAAAGAACGGGTCTGCATGATGTACCAGGACACCGATTTCGGCCACGAAACGTCTGAAGCCGTGAACGATCAGTTGAAAGCCATGAACATGGAGCTTGTTGCCGAAACGACGCACAAGGCCTCCGAGACCAATTTTGTGGGGGCCATCACCCAGCTGCGCAAGGCGGAATGTGATGTGGTTATGATGGGTACCATCATCAAGGACACGATCATCGCCATGTCCACCGCCCGCAAAATGGGATGGGACGTGGATATGGTAACCCAGACGGCCGGATGCAACTATGTGGTCCCCCTGAAGGGCGGGGAAGGTGTGGAAGGGTTGTATGGCGTCACCTCCATACCGATCATGTATGCGGACCAGGCTACCGGAAAAGCCAAAGTGTTCTTTGACAACTATCAAAAACGATTCGAGAAGATGCCCTCCGAGGTCGCCCAGCAAGGCTATTTCAGCGCAGATCTTGCCGTGATCGGCCTGGAAAAGGCCGGCAAGAAGCTGACTGTGGACAGTTTTATCAAAGGCCTTGAAAGCATCAAAGACTATCAGCACCCCTTTGGCGGGCCGGTTGTCAGTTTTGATTCCCAGAAGCACCTCGGGTCGGATGATTCGATATTCCTCCAGGTTCAGGGTGGGAAATGGGTCTATCCAGGCGGTAAAAAGACGATTCTGGACTACTAACAATAAAATTCCATAGCCATTCACCCCGTCTTGGCAGACGGAGGTGAATGGCGAAATTTTATCCGCCTTCGCAGAAGACCACGGGCTTGCCCGTGGTCCCATTATAGGTCGGCTCCAAATACCGCCTGCATGTCCTCATCCGTGAAGCAGCGTTCCGAGTCGTCCGGGTTCATGGCATCTTTTTCCATCCTGCGGCGGTCATAGGAAGGATCCAGAACCTGGTTATAATATTCATGCTGGATCATGAGGTTCATGATCTCGCTGGTGCCGGTCCAGATCATGCCGAGCCGGGTATCCCTCAAGGCCCTTTCAATGGGGTAGACATCCGTATATCCAATTCCCCCCATGACCTGCATGGCGTTGTTTACGACATCCCACGCCGCTTCGGTTGTGAAACGCTTGGCTTCACTCACGATGCGGCGGACGTTGGGGTAATTTTCATCCACGGCTCTGGCTGCCATGTAGCAGATGCTGCGGGCGGCATCGAGCTGGGTTATGGCGTCGGCGATTTTAAAACTGACGCCCTGATACTTCCGGATCTTCTTACCGAAAGTTCTTCTTTTGTCTGTATAGCGAACAGCCAGGTCCAGGGCCCCCCAGACTCCTAGACATCCGCCGGCCGACGTCAGGCGCTCCGGAATCATCATCTGGTTAAAATAGAGGGCTCCTCCATGCAGTTCACCCACCAGGTTTTCCTTTGGCACTTTAACATCTCTGAACACCAGTCGCCCGGTACCGCCTCCACGGCATCCCATGAGGCCGTAGAGGTATTCTGTCTCGACACCAGGTCCCTTTTCCACGATCAAAAGGCTGAGACGACTGTATTTGTGGGCATCGGGGTCGAAATTGGTTTTGCAGTAGACCAGGAAAAAATCAGCGCCCTCAGCGCCCACGACAAATCTTTTCATGCCGTTTAATATGAAATGGTCTCCTTGAAGCTCGGCCCGGGTCATGGCACCGAAAAAATCCGATCCGCCCCTGGGCTCGGTGAGTGCCTCTGCCGCCACCAGTTTCCCCTCGATATAGGGCTTCAGGTATTTCTGCTTCTGTTCTTCGGTGCCGAACATGTTCAATGCTTCACCCACGATGGAAGGCATGACAAATGCGCATCCCAGGGCCATGCCCAGACAGCCGATCTCTTCCGTGGCCGTTACATCGGCTACCCAGCTCATTTCGCGTCCCCCATACTTTTTGGGGAACCGGATGCCCCTCAAACCCTTGGCGGCCAGCTTTTCCACAAACTCCCTAGGGTAGGTAATGTCGTCATTATCCATCTTGCGTAAAAAATCGCTGGAGATTTCTTCACGGACGAATTGGCGCACTTCCTTTTTCAGTTCTTGTTCTTCCGGGGTGAGCAAAAAATCGTACACGGTGCCTCCTTTTAATTTCAAACATGCTTTTACTTGTTGAGTATGTGTTCGGGTACCACACCCGCAAGATGATCAAAGGCATCGGTCATGTGAGGTAGGTGAATAGCCTCCATGAGCTGCCACTGAAAGTTTTCTTCCAGGGTCAACTCCATGTACTGAACGTTGTTGGCAATCCAATCCGCTTCAACCCGTTTGTCTCGGTTCAACAGCGCAATCCTGCACCCGTCCCCGGCGGCATTGCCCACGGAAACGATGTTGTCGATGGCGCAATCCGGGAACATGCCGATAACCAGCGCCAGTTTGCAGTCAACGTGGGATCCAAAGGCGCCGGCTACCTTGACGCTGTCCACGCGGTCGACCCCCAGTTTTCTCATCATGAGTTTGCATCCGGTGTAAATGGATGCTTTGGCCAGTTGAATCTGCCGCACATCCTGCTGTGTAATAACGATATCCTTTTCAATACTGGTTTCTTTTGCCCAGGCCAGTACAAAGAACTTTATGTCGGTTTCGGGGTGTATCCCAAACCGATTCGAAAATTGATGCTTGCTGAAGGCGCCGCTTTTATCAATGATGCCGGCTAAGAACAGCTGGGCCATTGCATCCAGGATGCCGGACCCGCAGATGCCCTTTGTTTTCATGTCCTCGGGGTTGGCGTAACTTCGCCAGGGATCCTTGCCGATGACTTTGAAATCCACCTCGTGGGTTTCAGGATCGATTGTTACCCGTTCGATGGCGCCGGGGGCAGCGCGCATGCCGAATTCGATCTGGGCGCCTTCCAGGGCCGGCCCGGTGGCACAGGATGAACAGATCAGGCGGTCTTTATTTCCCACCACCAGCTCGCCATTGGTGCCGATGTCGATGATTAGCTGAATCTGATCCTGGTGGTGTGGTTCCTCGGCTAGGATGACGCCCACATTGTCACCCCCCACAAAGCCGGCTTCATTGGGTAACACGAAAATGTGGGCAGCAGGATTGATTTTCAGTCCTAACTCATGGGCTTTGATATCAAGGCTGTGGTGTACCGAAGGGGTGAAAGGAATTACTCCCAGGGGTTCCGGGTTCAGTTGCAGCAGGATGTGATGCATGGCCGTGTTTCCGGCGATGCTCACATCCAGAATATCCTCCGCCTGAATGCGAATGACTTGATCCGTTTGGGGACCGTCAATTCCATTTGGTGTTGACAGGGTATATTCCCGGGACAGGGCCTGGTCGATGAGGCTGTTCAGACCGTCCACAAGATCAGTGCTCATCCGTTTCAGACCATCGGGATTCTCCATGTGAAAGGAGATCCGTGAGACCACATCTTCACCATACTTGACCTGTGGATTCATCATGGAAAGGGTATCTACCACCTGACCGGAGATCAGATCGCACAGATAGGCGGCCACGGTTGTGGTGCCGATATCGATGGCTAATCCGAACATTCCTGATCCGGGTCCGGGTTGAACATGGACTATTTCCTGGTCCATCCACACCATGACGGTCACTTTCCATTCACCCGTGTGCAGGGTGTCATGGAGAGTGCGCAAAACAGAAAGATCGATGCGCAGTGATTTAAGACCGTACTGTTTTTCCAGGGCAGCACAGAGCCTTTCAAAATCGCCGGCAGGGTCTTCAAGAGAAGGTGGCACCAGTTCGACAGCGTACTGTTTCACCGCAGGGTTAATCGTTATATCAAGGGGTCTTGGGGCTTTGCTTACCACCTGCTTACCGGCCCTAGCCGCTTCCGGAACGAAAATGAGCAGGTCTCCCTCCACGGTGGCAACACATCCCATGCGATATCCCTTTTCTTTTTCTTCCGGCGAGATGTATTTTTCTTCCCCGGACTGCCAGGGACCGGCATGCGAATAGGTTGATTCAATGTTTAGTTTTTGGAACGATCCCTGTTCGATGCGGATCTTACATTTGCCACAAACCTGTTTTTCACCGCAGGGGGCTTCTATGTCCACGCCAAGGCGCCGCGATGCCTCCACGATGGAAATCCCCAAGGGTACCCGTCCCCGCCTGCCCGAAGGTTGAAAAATAACCATTGCTGTTTTCGATTTCATTTATATGTCTCCAGACACATTCATCACAGTTACTGTTTATCCAAAATACTTGCATACGTTCTTAGTGAAAACAGAAATCACAAATTACAAGCACCAAATAACAAATAATATCAAAATTTCAATATCAAAATATCAAAAAAATAAAAGCTATCACGAAAACACGAAATCTGAAAAACACGAAAGTTTTCATGATCTTTTTCGTGGTTTCGTACTTTCGTGATTTCGTGATAAAAAATCTTTTCCGGTTTATCCTGGTTGGGAGTTGGAATTTTGTCATTGTGATTTGTTTGTTATTTGTCATTTGGTGCTTGTTTTTTTATAAATACAAGAAAAATGTTTTATATACGAGCCAAAGATTGAGTTATGCCAGAGCGTTTTCAACCTTCTCCAACCGAACCGGCACGCCCTTCAAGAGGGGAAACCCGCTGATGGGATCGTTGACGCAGTCGAAGGTGGTGAAATTGACCCGCCACTCTTCCCAGCCGTGATACATCTCTATAACACCCCGGAGAAGTTCGTTTCTATTAACGATATTGGCTTCCACCACCAGTGCTCCGATGCTTGAAACGATTCGAACCTGGTTTCCGTTGCTGATGCCCAACTCCGAAGCATCGTCGGGATGAATTTCGACCTGGGCCCTGGGATGTACCTTTCGAAAATGTTCGAAGTTCTGGTTCCTGGAGTGATAAAGCAGGGTCTTGCGTGCGCCGGTGGTGAGAATGAAAGGGTATTCCTTTGATTTCTCGCGCAGGTGATAGGGCGGCACGTATTCGGGAATCGCTGTATAACCGAGCTTTTTCAAGTAAGGGGAGGTCAGTTCAATTTTTCCCGAAGCTGTCGGCAGGGGGCGGGAGAGATGTTTTTGGAATGTCAGGGGTTTGTATTGAATTCCTTCCGGATGCGCCTGCAGCTGTTCGATCTGGATACCGGAAGGTTCCAGAATGTATCGGTTGACCTGGGTCTCATTTTCCCAGGGAAAGTAGCGTTCTCCAAAACCCAGGCTATGGGCGAGGTCGTGCCAGAGTGTATACTCGTCCTTTATGCCCGGAATTTCCGCCACCTTGCTGGTGAGATAGACGCGTTGATATTTCGGATCCATGTGGATTTCCGAGCGTTCCAAAAAAGAGGCGGCGGGCAGGATATAATGAGCCAGTTCAGCTGTCTTTGTCAAAAACAGATCATTGACCACCAGAAGATCCAGAGACCTGAGGGCCTCTTCTACTTTGCGGGTGTTGGGATTGGTTACGACTGGATTGGCGGCAGTGACGATGAGTCCCTCCAGCGGGTAATCGCCGTTGCCTAGCATATAATCCATGGCTGTCATTGAATGGCACTCCTTTCGAAGATCGTAGAGCACCGGAAAGCGGTCCGCACCGATGGGTTTTTCCCCATCCAGGGGCAGCTCGTCGTACAGGGTCAGTTTGTTCCTGGGCATGTCTTCGGGCCAGATAAGTCCGCAGTCCATATCAAAGGCTCCCGTGATACAGGACAGGATCACCAGGGCTCGTATGTTGTTGACTCCGTTGTCGTGGTGTTCCAGGCCGGCGCCCATATAATAACTGACTTTCGGGCGATTCTCGATAATCAGTTGCGCGATATTGACCACAACATCGGCATATATACCGGTTTGTTCTTCGACATAATCAGGGGTGAATTTTTCCGCGTAGACGGCCACCTCTTCAAATCCGATGCTGTAATGATCCATCAGTTTGTGATCATACTCGCCGGCTTTCACAAGATAACGAATCAGCCCCCAGGCCATGGCACCGTCAGTGCCTGGCAGCGGCTGGGCAAAAATATCAGCATAGCAGGCAATGGGATTCAGTCTCGGATCGATCACCACCAGATTGGCACCATTTTCCTTGGCATCGGCAAACTCGGCCATGAAAGGCGGGTGGCACACGGGTGGGTTGGTGCCGAAAAGCAAAATCAGATCGGCCTTGGCATAGTATGAGAAGGGGTTCCAGAAACCGTTGACAAGTATGTGGGCCAGAAATCGACCGTTGTAACAGGCGGAATCGTTGGAAAAGTAATTGGGTGTGCCGAATGCGTGTGCGAACCTGCGGGCATACTCTTCCTGCTGAAGGAAACCGACAGCCTCACCTTTCCATACCCCCATGGACCGGGCACCACAGCGATGCTTTATTTCCATCATTTTCCCGGCGATTTCGGCGATGGCCGTTTCGCGACTGATTTCCACAAAGGAGCCGTCGCCCTGTCTCTTCAAGGGTGTGCGGATACGGTCGGGGTGATAGAACATGTCCAGTGCAGCATCTCCCCGGGGACACATTCTGCCCTGGTTACTGGGGTTTCCCTGTCCGGGGGTGATTTCCACCATGCGACCATCCCGGACGTGTACATCGATGCTGCAGTGGTTGCTGCACATCCGGCACAGGGTTTTAACGACAGTGTTATCAATTGGTGTTTTACCCGTCATTGACCGTCATCCTTATCGGCAGGCATGGCGCGAATCCCGAGCCGTAAATCAGATTGTTTGCGTTTGCGTTCTGCAAGGGAATTGATGCTGCCAAAATGGAGCGCTTTTGCCATGCACATCTGCACACACTTTGGGTTGCCGCCGCACAGATCACATTTGGTCGCTTTTCGAAGGAAATCATCCAGGTTCATGTATCCGAAAGGGCAGGCCGAGACGCACATGCCGCATCCGAGACAGGTCTCGTTGTCGACGATAACAGCCGATGTCTCCGGATCACGTTTTATGGCATTGACCGGGCACACTTCCATGCAGAGCGCGGTCTCACATTGCAGGCAGGTTCCGGTATAAATCCGCCGCCGCTCCATGTCCACACTGACAAATATATTTGGGCCCCAGCCCATGTTTCGGTCTGCCTGTTGAAATTGACAGGCCTGTTTGCAGCTAAAACAGGCCATGCACCGATCGAGCTCCACATATACAACGTTCATTTAATACACACACTTTTTCATTTTAACCAGGTCCTTTGGCTCAAGTAGCTATTTTTCAGGACTGATGTTTTTCAAAACAGGTCAGTTCGAGTTCGCCCACAGCCTTTTCCACCACATTTATTAGTTTGCCGGACCGGATCAAGTCCACCATATTTTCGATATCTATAGACAACTGCCGATCCTCTTCAAGGTACGGGATTGTTTCCCGAATCACCTGGTACGCCAATCGGGTACCCCTGCCTCCCGTCATTTTTTTCTCTTCTGTAAGGAGATCATAGGCCTGAGCGGCACACAGCATTTCTACCGCAAGAACATGTTCTACATTATCCAGGATTTCCCGGCACTGTCGGATGGCTATGGTGCCCATGCTGACATGGTCTTCCTTGTTTGCAGAGGTGGGAATCGAGTCAACACAGGCGGGGTGCGCCAGTACTTTGTTTTCGGAAACCAGGGCAGCAGCCGTGTACTGTGCTATCATGAATCCTGAGTTAAGCCCACCGTTTTTTACCAGAAAGGCGGGGAGTTCGCTCAATTGTGGGTTGACCAGCCTTTCAATGCGACGTTCGGACACATTTCCCAGTTCGGCAATTCCCATGGAAAGATAATCGGCTGCCATGGCAATGGGTTGGCCGTGAAAATTTCCCCCCAGGCGGACCTCCTGGGTGTCAGTAAAGATCAACGGGTTGGTGGTGGAGGCATTGATTTCAATGTTGACAACTTTTTGAGCATGAACGACGGCATCCTTGCTGGCGCCGTGTATCTGGGGGGAACACCGCAAAGTGTAGGCATCTTGAACACGGGCACACCCTTCGTGTGAGAGGATGATTTCACTGTCACTGGTGAGACGCAGCATGTTTTCAGCCGAGGCCACCTGCCCCGGATGAGGGCGTATCTGATGAATTCTCGGATCAAATTCGGAGTTGCTTCCCATGAGCACTTCCAAACTCATGGCGCAGGCGATGTCGGCCAACTTTGCCAGGCGGACGGCATCGTGAACCACCAGGGTGGCGATGCCGGTCATCACCTGGGTGCCGTTTATCAGAGCCAGACCTTCCCCGGCTGCAAGGCTGATGGGAGAAAGCCCGATCTTCTCTAAGGCTTTAGCACCACTGAGGCGATCGCCCTGATAAAAGGCCTCGCCTTTACCAAGCAACACCAGGCCCAGGTGGGCCGTGGGGGCCAGGTCCCCGCTTGAACCCACCGATCCTTTTTCCGGCACAACCGGTGTCAGTCCTTGATTGAGAAAGGCCATCAAGTATTGCAGGGTCGTGATGGAGCAGCCGGAGTATCCCATGAACAGATCATGCAGCCGGATGGCCATTATGGCCCGAACGACATCTTCGGGCAGGGGTGCCCCCACACCCGATGCGTGGCTCATGATGATCTTATTCTGCAATAAACGGGTGTCGGATTCCGAAATGGGTACATTGCACAAGGCGCCAAACCCGGTGGTGATTCCATAGATCACCTTTTTCTCTTTTACCCATCTGGCGATGAGCTCACGGGTTTTTTCGACCCGTTGCCTGCCTTGGCTGGAGGCATCGACCCGCACACCTTGCCGGGCGATGGCCACCACGTTCTCTATGGTCAGCTTTCCCTTGTCTATAAAAATGGGCTGCATTTCAGGGCCTTTCATTTCGTCATTTAAAACCTGGTTCTTCATCTTTTCAAATTCAAAATTCGATGTTGGACGTTCGATGTTCGATGTTCATTCGGTTCCCAGCATTAAAACAATTTAGAGCTTTACGATATTCTGTATTCTGTCTTCTGGACTCTCTTGCTCAGACACTTGGTGATAAAGTCCCTTCTATGGACAATCCTGTGCCGAGTCCT
>Ga0164315_10001134_pt1 | contig 19889 bp, 11 predicted proteins | sample GuaBasSedimGuay6_FD_113737 | JGI IMG/M metagenome (GOLD analysis project Ga0164315, IMG submission 113737) | Subseafloor sediment microbial communities from Guaymas Basin, Gulf of California, Mexico - Guay6, Core 4569-2, 0-3 cm | ecosystem: Environmental > Aquatic > Marine > Hydrothermal vents... | reverse complement strand
GCTGGACCCAGAAAAACGGTGAAATCTATGCTATGCGGGCTATTCGAACCAATGAATATCTCTATATCCGAAATTATAAACCTCATCTCTATCCTGCTGGGTCGCCTGATTTTCGCTATAACTTTGGTCTAAGACCATTCGGTGATGGTGAGGGGGGAGGCTCTCGTGAAGCCATTTTACAAAATAAGGAGACAGAAAAAGGGAAATATTATTTTGATCTGGGTTATGGGAAGCGTCCCGCTGAAGAGTTGTATCATGTAAAAGAAGATCCATTTCAAACCAACAATCTTGCTGATAACCCCGATTATGCTGATATAAAGGGAAAAATTCGTCAAACGCTGGATGAAACCCTTATCCAAACCGGAGATCCGAGAGCATCAGGAAATGCAGAAGTATTTGAGAATGCTTTGTTTTACGGACCTCAAGGTATGGAAACCGAAGGCATGGATTACAGAACCTGGCTTAGAAAAAATCGGGATAATACCATCCAGGTTCCGGCTTCTTCCACTATGTCATCGGATACGAAAACCAACCCGGATCCTGAAACCAATCCGGAAATGATTTTTGTTGAAGGGGGGACGTTCCAAATGGGGGATTCCTTTGATGACGGTGATGCTGATATTGATGAGCTTTATCTCCACAATGTGAATGTGGGCTCTTTTTTCATGAGTAAGTATGAAATTACTCAGAAGGAGTTTGAGGCGCTTATGGGTTACAACTCATCCTATTTCAAAGGTGACAAATTGCCCGTTACAAATCTCAACTGGCTCGAAGCCATGCTTTTTTGCAACAAGATGAGTCAAGCGGAAGGACTAATACCCTGTTACAATATCGATGGATGGGATTATACAACATGTGATTTTGAGGCAAATGGCTACAGGTTGCCCACTGAAGCTGAATGGGAATATGCTGCAAAAGGCGGAGAGAAGAGTCAGGGTTTCAAATATGCCGGAGATTCTGAATTAGACAGGGTCGGCTGGTACTTAAAAAATACAGGTGCAGAACCAAAACCTGTTGGAGGAAAAAAGCCCAACGAACTGGGATTACATGATATGAGTGGCAATGTGTCGGAGTGGTGCTGGGATGCCTATGGAGAGGATTATTATGAAAAAGCTCCCATAAACGATCCCACAGGACCAGAGTTCAAAGGGAAACCGGTATTTCGGGGAGGAAGCTGGATCAATAATCCATGGAATGCAAGAACAACAACACGGCTGACCGGCTGGGCGAGTTCATCACCATCGTACCTTGGATTTCGTGTGGTTCGGAACTCTGATAGATAGTCGTCGTAACAATCGAAAAGGGGATTTGAAATGAAGAAAATACTCATTTTACTATTGGCCATGGTATCCTGTACATCTCAGGTAAAAGAGAGAGGCGTAATGCAGGAGAATGAAAGAATGCTGACGGTAAAGAGCATCAATCAAACTTCCACTGATTGGATCAATATCCATAAGATCAATCATGTAGTTGACCGTCCGGTCAGGATGAAGCTAAAAGGCGAGCTGGGATTCCGTGCTTCACGCAATATTCGACGCATAAAAGAGGAGTTGCCCTATGCCGAGGAGTATTTGCTGGGTCAGATTTCAGGAGAAAAGGGTCTGTGGAGTAATTTTGCCCGTTTTCACGGCGATGTTGCAGGCAGGTATATCCTGGCTATGACCTATGCGGAATCAGACAATAATAGCCCTCCCGGGTACCTTCAGGATCTGGTAGATAAGGCAATTGCCCTGCAAAATGAAGATGGCAGTTTTGGGGTCATTCAGTATGAGGAGAATCCTTTGAATATGCATAAGGCTTATGGGAATGGTTGGATGTTGAAAGCTCTATCCCAGTATGCCATTACATTTAAGCAGAAAGAGGCGGAAAAGGCAGCCGTAAAGCTGGGTGATTTCTATATCAGGACCTACAGTGACTGGGAGGCCGGTCCGGAAAATGAAAGGCGCAATGATGGGAATTATGCGGTTTCACGTAGCGGTTTTTTTCATGGTTTTGATGGTTTAATGACCCTCTATCGCCTTACGAATGTCAAGAAGTATTTTGATTTAGCAGAGAAATTTGTTCCTCTGCTCACACCTCTCAGCGAAGCAGATCATGCACATATGTACCTTACTTCGCGCAGGGGTCTCCTGGAGTACTACTCCATGATCAACGACACGTCGTCGGTAAATTTACTTACTGATGAATTGAAGAGGGTTTATAAGACATTTATCTTTGAAACAGGCGGTGTCCCGGAACGGTTTGTTCAGGATGACGAAAAACGCAATGATCCTCAAAGACATGGTGACGATGAAGCATGTGGCCTGTTCGATTGGGAAATTCTGACCATGCGGATGTTTGAAGTCACAGGTGATCCTGTTTGGATTGAATATGCCATACTGAACCTGGAAAATGCCATCTATTACAATCAAACTCATAATTATGGGTTTGGAGCCTGTAGCATGGGATCGGTGTACAAAGAGCGAAGAAAGGAGGCCCCCTGGTGTTGCACACTGTTCGGTCCTTATGGATTGCTGGAATCTTCAAGCAGCTGGGTGGCAAAAAAGTCAGGCCTCCTTGAAATTAATCACATGGTATCGGGGGAGTTTGAATTTGAAGGGGGAGAGCTGGCAATTCTTACCACTGATAATGAAAAGGGAATCTTTCGAGTTGAATTGAAAAACAGGGCAGAGATTGAGAACGTCTCTCTACACGTTCCGCATTGGTTGAAACCAGAAAGTGTTTCATGCCATGTGGAAAATGGTCGTCTTAAACTGGAGGTCCCACCCTCCGGTGTACTGGAAATACCATATTCATACCGGGTCTGGATCTCCGGAAGCCGTACATCACCTGACAAAATAGATGGTTTTGAGGACGGTGAAACCGGAGTGCTGTTTTACGGTCCCTGGTTACTGGCACACCATTTTCCCAACGATATACAAATTGTGAATCTGCAGCTCGACAATAAAGGATTTATTACAAATTTCTCAAAAGAGTATATACGTGGAATAAATATCTATGGTGAAAGCACCAGGGTAACCATTCCTTCTGATATTGAAATCAATCCCAATGATGTTGCCCGTGGAATTGATGAAAAGTCCGGTGAACTCTATCTTTATCCTATACGCGACAGAGAGTCTGTTTGGAGTAGCGCAACAGAGTTGCGGTTTACACATCTTTAATTCTTGGAAACATTAAATATTTAAATAATTAATGTTTGGTGAGGAGAAAAGCGTACTTTTAAGGTTGAAAGTCGAGCATACATTAAAAAACACTTATTACTAATGCCTGATATATTATATCCAATAAATCCTGATAGAACTATTCCATGGAACAATCTTCCCTTGTTACCTATTCGAGAGGAACTCTATCGAACCGTTGAGATCATGGAGCAGCTAGGCAATGCTAAAGCTGCATTGGCAAGGCTTCATGGTCGAAGTGCAGTGATTCCTAATCAGGGACTATTGATAAACTCGATAAGTCTACTGGAGGCAAAAAGCTCAAGTGAGATTGAGAATATTTTTACAACTGATGACGAGTTATATAAAGCATATAGTGATCAGAAAGTTGAAACAACCGGAGCCTCTAAAGAGGTTTTAAGATACCGGGAAGCACTTTGGTCTGGCTATAATTATTTACGGAAATCCAACTTATTTGACCAGGACTACTTCATCCGGGTATTTCAAGAAATAAAACAGACGGCAGAAGGAATTCGGCCTGAGTTCTTGAATACTACTATTAAACAAGGAGGTACACAACCAAATGCCGGTCAGGTAGTATACACACCACCAAAAGGGTTGTCTATCATCCAAAATAAACTAAACAATCTTGTTGAATTTCTGAATAATGATGAGCAATATTCTATGGATCATCTCTTGAAGATGGCTATTGCTCATTTCCAGTTTGAAGCCATTCATCCCTTCCGTGACGGAAACGGAAGAACCGGACGTGTGTTTAACATCCATTACCTAACAAACAAAGAATTATTAGATGTTCCTATCCTGTTCCTTAGTCGATATATTCTTGATCATAAGGAAGACTATTATTTCACTATGATGGGCGTTTCTCAAAGAGGTAATTGGAAAGACTGGATTCTGTATATGCTTCGAGCTGTTGAAAACACAGCAAATATCACCTTCCACAAAATCAATGATATTGTGCATACGAAAGACTCCGTTTTGGATTATATTAAGAAGGGTGAACGAAAATTCAAAAGTCCTGAAGATCTTATAGAATTTTTGTTTACTCAACCTTTCACAAAGGTACAGCACCTGGTTGACTCAAAGATCTACGCTGAAAATACAGCAAGGGAATATTTAAATAGATTATGTGAAATGCAGGTTTTAGAAAAGAAAGAAATCGCCGGACATCACTACTATCTGAATCAGGAGTTATACAGGATACTGTCAGAATAATCAGAGTTCTTTTCCACTATATGCGTAAATCTGAACGCTTCATTAGCTACCTGGTACAATTACATCACAAAGCTGGGATCCGAGCCAACCGTCCCCACCAGATTTGGCATGCAGATATTACAGTTGTTAAATGCCTCAATGGAATGAAAAGCTATGTCTTTCCTTTCACAGCCAATGCTCAGACTTAAAATACCATCAACCTATCCTGTTAACCGGGTAACTTTATCAAATCCTCTGGTGTATTCAGAGGGAGTCATTGCCTTGATCCTTTTAAATTGCCTGTTGAAGTTCGATAGGTTTGAATAGCCGCTTTCATAGCATATCCGTGAGATACCCAGATCACTTTCGGTAAGTAACCTGCATGCATATCCGATGCGAACTTCATTCAGGAATGATACAAATGTTCTCCTGGTTCTTTCTTTAAAATACCTGCTGAATGCCTGGGGAGTCATGTGTGCATAATGGGCTACTCTATTCAGATCCAGGTCGGATCTGAAATGCTCCAGGATAAAGGCATATATGGCATTTAATCTTACCGATTCTGTTTTATTCAGTTGGGTAGAATAGCCCATACTTGATAATTCTATGTACTGTTTTTGCTGGGCCAGTGTATATAAAATATTTAACAATTCTAAGGTTCGTTCAAAATCATTCATTTGAAGGATTCCTTTAATCCGACCAGGTACCTTGTGATGGTCTGAAAGGGGGAAAAGCAATCCACGGTAGGACTTCTTTAACAGATCTCCAATCCCCCTGAAAGCAGGATTCTCAAAGAAATGTTCTCCCAGAAAATCGGGAGGGAACTGGATAACAATCTGCTGGGCAATCAGATCCGATTTTTCCGATTCCTGACCGTACCAGCTGTGGGGAAGATTGGGTCCAATCAATAAGAGCATGGGCCCCTGTAAATCAGAAATATAGTCTCCCAGATTAATGGTTCCCCGGCCCTGACTGATAAGTGTGAGTTCAAATTCGGGGTGTACATGCCATGGAATATCGAACCGGGTAAAATGCTCCTCCTTTACCAGGAAGGACGACTCCGAAAGCAGAACTTTTTCAAACAGCGGATCATGTGGCATATCATAAGGATATTAGTACAATTTTACATATTTTATTTTTCTTTTGTTAAAATTGTATCAGGACTTATTAAAATATGTGTGGCTGCAAGTGAATAATCACCTTACTTTTATCGTATGAATGGCAAAACTCAATTCAACCAGAGGTATATCTGGATGATCACATTTGCTGCCGCCATGGGAGGATTCCTGTTTGGCTATGATTTTGTAGTCATTGGCGGAGCAAAGCCATTTTATGAGCCTTTCTTTGATTTGCTTACACCCTTGCAAAGGGGATGGGGGACCAGTTCGGCCATCGTGGGGTGTGTGATTGGCGCCCTGCTTTGTATTTTACTTAGCGATAAGCTAGGACGCAAGCGATTGTTGATGTTTTCAGGTTTCCTTTTTGCCTTTTCTGCTTTGGGCACGGCACTTTCTGAAACCTTTTTTTCTTTTAATGCTTTTCGGATGATAGGGGGAGTTGCAATGGGAGCAGCTTTAAATCTTTCCCCAATGTATATTTCAGAGATTGCTCCTGCCGATAAACGAGGCATCCTGGTCACCATCAATCAGCTTATGATCATGATCGGAATCCTGACTGCCCAGATTGTGAACCTGTTGATTTCCAGAGTGGATACTGAGCTGATTGCCAATCCGACACTCCAGATGATCAAAGAGAGCTGGAGTGGACAACTGGGGTGGCGATGGATGTTTGGTGTTGAGGCCATCCCGGCCATACTCTTCTTCCTGCTGATGTTCCTGGTTCCCGAGAGTGTGCGATGGCTCGTAAAGAATGGGCAGGAAAAGAAGGCCCATAAGGTTCTGAAGAAGATGGGAGGAGAGGATTACGCTACATATGAAGTTAAAGATATTCAACAGACCATCTCACAGGATAATGTGGGTCATGTTAATTTCAAGGAGCTTTTGAATAGCAAAATATTGAAGCTTATCGGTCTGGGGGTATTCCTGGCTTTTTTGCAACAATGGAGCGGGATCAATGTGGTCATCTATTATGCTTCAGATATTTTTCAGGCAGCTGGATTTAATCTCCAGGAGATGATGGTACAGATTGTGGCCATTGGACTGGTGATGTTGCTCTCTGTATTTGTCACGATTTTCACCGTAGAGAAACTGGGCCGCAGGAAAATATTGCTGATGGCCACCTTATCGATGGCTATTGTTTATGGATTGATCGGAGGGGGATTTTATATCGGTAAGACGGGCACTACACTGGTAGTCTTGATGTTGGTAAATGTAATGTTATACTCACTCTCGCTGGCCCCGCTTTTCTGGGTAGTCTTGTCCGAAATCTATCCCAACAGGATAAGGGGGGCCGCTATGTCTATTGGAGCCATGGCCCATTGGCTTGCCAATTTCGCACTTACTTTTAGTTTTCCAACCATCAAGGAAAATATTGGCTGGGCCAATAACTTCTGGCTCTATGGCTTAATCTGCCTCATCGGCTTCTTTGTATTATACCGCTATTTACCTGAGACTAAAGGGAAAACCCTGGAAGACATTGAGCGTGAGCTTGCCGATTGAGTTTGATTTCTGCGCTTTAATTGCCGTACTTATCGATCAGATCATTCAGGCTCCTGCGGTAATACGAGAAATTCTTAAAATTCACCTCCGGCGGAATAAAATGATCTCCAAAGGGAATGTATCCACCTGTCTTCAAAACATAATCCACAGACTCCAGCATAGTATCAATGCGTTTTTCACCAAACTGAATTTCAGATTTGGAGATTCCTCCCAACATTTGCAATTTGGGATACGCTTTACGCACTTTGGCCACATCCATGCCACAGTGAACCTCAAAAGGATACATTCCGGTAACACCCGCCTCCATAAATACCGGAATGAGTTCATTGCAATCTCCGTCGGTGTCGAGCAATATGATATTCACGCCCTTTGATTTCAGGAAATCAGCAATGCGCTTGATATACGGCGATAAAAACTCTTGCACCATAGGGACAGAGATCATGGAACCTTTCCCAAAGGAGATATCTTCAAATATCTGCCAGTGGTCGATCTCCACCTGTGAGATTACCTCTTCAAAAACAGCCAGCCATATAGAAGTGAAGGTATCTAAGATGTCATGCACCAGATCAGGCTCCATGCAGTACCAGAGGAACAGGTTTTCATATCCGATCAGGTGTGCCAGGGTGCCAAAAAAGCCTTGCGGATATCCCCCGATGGCCAGGGGATAGTCGCGGCTATTGTATTCTTTTACCAGCTCCGGCCAGTTTTCCGGGAAACGCTCCGACAGGTTGTCCAGGTTCAACCGTTCAGCTTTCAGCTTCTCCCAGCTGGCCCGGTCTTTAATGGGCCATTCAAGTGAGGTTGGAATGGTGGATTCTTCCTTCAGGAACACACGTTTTACGCCATCCACATCGATATAGGTAAATCTATCCTGGTCCTCCCCTAAAACTTCCACATCAAACATGGGGCAGAAGTGCAGGTTTACATCCACCAGTCTCTGGGTTTCATCCATCCCAAAATGACTCTTCACATCGTGATCCAGGGGGAAACCCTGGGTGGGCCAGTAGAGTCCCCCTGCCATCACTGCAATGCCATCGGGTAGCTTTTCTGTTCCCCTACACGTCCAGGCGGTATTGTATAGGGAGGAGGTGGGGGTAGTGATCCGTTTATCCACAACGGGATAATGTACCCGGGGAAGGCCCTGCTCATACCAGTTGTTCAATGCTTTCCCCCAGTATCCGAATTCCCATTTGAGGGACCGGACTGCAGGATCGAAATTCATGGTGGCCAGAAATCGTTCTCTTGCATTCATGATTTTTCTTGTTTAACGTTTTATGAACTTATCAAAAGGATGGCGAAGGTGGAATCGGGAGCAGGTGATGAATTGGGTTCCAGTTCAATCACTACCGCATGATGACCATGTGGAGCATCCAGGATGAATTTTCCATTTGCACTTTTCAAGATCTTGCCATTCACGCTTACTTTAACGATCTGACTTCCTGCTCCTTGCCATGAGAAATCATACACAGCATCCCGCCAGCATACGTGATGAAGCTCAGTTAACGGTTCCGAATCCAGCGGGTTGGGATTGGTAAGGGAAATGCCCTTTCTGTCCTTTTGAATCCCATACACCCCACTGATCAGCATATGGAAGAAATTGCCATTGTCCCAGCTTCTTCCGGCCCCCCCGGTCAGGTAACCATAAACTCCGGCTCCCTCTGGAAAGGGAACACCCCCGGCATCTCCCTTATGCTCCATCAACAGGCTGTAAATTCTGTCCCGGTTGTTGTAATGTCCCTTTTTCCCCCTCAGGTAAATATCCAGAAAAGCCAGCCAGGTCACACTGGAACACTCCATAACACTTTCATCATTTTTACCTGCAGGAGCGCAGTACATGGGACCATAATCCAGATTGTAGATGGCATCAAAAGAGGCATCAAGTTTGGTGAAAATATCGTGGTCCTGTTTTCTGCTGGTCATATCGCACCATATGGGTACCAGGTTGTTGTAAGGTATGAAGAGATCATGGATGCTGTCATATGTTTCTCCGACGGAACGCATTTGAATGTAATACCCGCCTCCAGGATCCTGTTTCCATAAACCACCCTCCTCAGTGGTCTTGTTCATGGTCTCCTTTACCTTTTCTGACAATTGTGATAAATGACTTGAAAAAGCATCTTTCCCCAGTTCCCCGGCCAGGGAGGACACCCTTTGGTAGGCCAGGCTTGTTTTGGCGCACATTAGGGGTTCCTCAGAATCTTCCTTGATCCACATATAGTCGTAACTGCCCTGAATGGCATCAGGCAGGGAATTTCCATCTGTATCCAGGAGCTCAAGGGTTTCTGTTACATATTCAATCTCATTCCAGATGGATCTGATAAATTTAATATCACCACTTAATTCCCAGTAGTCATGGCAAAGCAAAAGGAAGTCGGCCTGTGATTCGGAACACCAGGGGAATAGATTAAGCGCAGATTTCAGACCTGTTGTATATGCCTGTGGAACATAGTACCTTTTATTATCCAGCGGCCACAGTTCACTCTGTCCAAGTGCCTGGTTTCTCTCCTTGGCCAGAATCAGTAACTGAATGGATGATTTCATCATCTCCAATACCCGGTCATCACCAGCCTGTGCCCAACCCAGGAAGCCCCAGTAAAGGTCCCTTGTCCAGACTGAAAAGAAATCAAGTTCAGGCTGAAAATCAGGGCCATCCCTGTGAGTTTCCTCACTGGTGCATTGTATGGTCAGTGTTGGCAGGGTATCCAACTCAACGGTTTCATAAACAATGTTGTGGGTATATCCGTGCATAAAAGCTTCATCCATTATGTTGAAGTCGATGCTACTGACATGTCCAGGGATAAGCCCACGATGATTTTCAGAGGGATCACCGCAGCCATACAAGGTTATGATCAGAATAAATAGTATTGTTTTGTTGCGCATTTTTTTCAGATTAATTAGGGTCTCTCCGGATGATTGGGGCCAAAGTGCTTTAGAATCACCATGGGTTCATATTTACTATTGTTCTTAATGGTTACCCCCTGGAGGGCGGCCTGTTCGCTTACAAAGAACTCATCCGAACTGGCCTGTCCGTACCTTAGCATGACTGCTGCTTCGGCATCGTGCTCCCCGAATTTCCCATGTCCCTGGATCATGATGCATCCGTAAGCCACAGGATCTATTATATTCACGGTCTTACCGGGATAAATGGTGAGCTCCTTACCCGCTATATATTCATTTCCGTAAACAATCCAGTTCTCTCTGTATGATTCATTCTCAACTGCCAGTACTGGCGGCCTGAAATAATGGTCCCTGTAATTAGGGTCCACATTCTTTTCCCAGTCCATCAGACTCATCACGTAGTCCACATCACGTTTTTTGTCATCCGGACAATTCTCCACCAGGAAGTCATAGGGGTAGACCTCGCCGGCTGTAATATTTTCATAAACGGAATTCACATCACTGTTCCACTGGGGTTCGTAGGTCAGGTAAGAGCCGGGTGCATGCAATACTCCTGGTGGTGTATACCATCCTGTTCCCAGCTCTATTCTGTATGCGCGTGATATTTCTGTAATCCTGTTGTCGCCAGACTCATATTGCAGCAGTCTTTCCCTGACCATCTCTTTGCTTACATCCGGATCAAATCCATAATAGGTAGCCGGGAATGTGCCCGGATGGTTGTTCATTTGTGGAGGGTAGAAATAGGCTTCCGGCTTGCCCAGCCTACCCACCCTGGCCGCTGCTTCAAAACTGAGGTGCAGGTGGTGGAACAGGGGTTCAAAATAATCAAAAAACTTGGAATACATGGGCCAGGTTCCATACTTCTTCTTCAAATCATCCCCGATGATCGGGGCTCCCAGAAGATCCACAGCATCTCTTAAAAGAAATTTGTCCTGCAGCTTTCCGCTGAGAGGTAATACATAGCTCATGCCTTCATCAGGCGGAGCAAGCTCTCCGTTCATGGCCGGGATCACCGAGGAGAACCATCTCTCTTTGATGGAACCTCTCTCCGTACCCAGGGCATAATAATCATGAGGGTGCAGCCTGAGTCTCATACCGGCTTTGCTAAACCTTCTTGGAACAAATACAGGAACCAGATTGAGAATTCCTTTCCCTTTTTCAAAAGTCTCTTTAATCATTTGGGTATCAGGCATGGTATTGTTTTAATTGAATGGTTATTCAGATAATTCTGCGGTAATAGCCACAATTCCAAGGGCTGGTAATGCACCCAGGGATTCTATTAGAAGATGATCCAGTTCCATAGGGCCATTAAGGTTTATCTCGATAATAGTCATTACGCAAGACTCTGTAGCCAGGGGCAGGGAGGTGGACCACCACCTGGATTGTGGGAATTCCGGTGGTTTTCCTTCTTCCCAGTCCCGCATCTCCTTTGAGAGCAGGGGTAATAATTCATGGGGAGTCGGCCTCTCTTCACGAAAGGTTGCAAATGAGGTTGGATTCCTGTTGGACACCCAATAGTCAATATTACCCGGATAACTAAGGGTTTTTGAGTACACCAGTCTCCTCCCTGCATATGCCGATACCCGGCCTATATCAGAAAATATATCATGGTTGTCCACAAAAGGCAAAACCAGCAGGTATAGTTTTTTATATCTCTTTTTTTCCAGGGGTAACAGGAAAGAAGTATTCCCCGACAGGTGAGAAAGAGGAATGAAATTCCGGCCAGCCAGCATGAAGGTAAGTCCGGGGATTTGGGGTACGGATAGCTCGGTAACATTTTCAAGAGCATCCATGGGTCTGGGCCATCCGTAGGAAGAGAATGTGAAGAAAATGTGGGGATGGCCGGGCATCACACGCAATTCGTTCCACGTACTATCGGGTACCAGTTTATCAGTTGGCAAAGTCAGGGGGGTGAAAATTTCAGGTTTAGGTGATTCGGGGTTCCGGAATGAGATGAGAAGGGGTTGTTCTCCGGGGTAGGTCAAAACTGAAATATTTTCACCTGATACAATTGATTCTCCAGCTGGAACAGAAATATTCATCTGACTTTCAGACCTGGGAGGGAGATCCAGTAAAACGGAAATGTGATTCTCTCCCACTTTCAGGTCTGCTTCTCCTCTCATTACTCCTTCTGTATTGTTTCTTACCTGCATGGGTAGTATAATTTGGTTGTCTCTAACTTCCAAAGGGCCATCAATTGCAGCCTCCATGCGGGGCAGGAGGGTCAGGTCCACAGCAGCAATAAACGGAATCCCTTCCGGGGTTTTACAATCCAGGAACAGGGTCCTTCGGGAGAAATTAAGTTGCCCCAGTTGCCCGTACTTTTGGTAAGAATCCAGGAGATCAGGGTGTATAGTTCCTTCAACAGAGCCGGAAGTCAGAAGCCTGGTAGATTCTAATACATTGTAACGATCTATGATCTTCTCTATCTCAGCTCCCTCCAGTTCAATGGAAAGGGTTTCACCACAGGCAATTGAATTAGGCGCCACCACCTTGTAATCCACAGGATCAAATTCAATGATGATTTGTGACTTGTTTGAAGCCGGTACATCGAAGCTCAGAATCATGTGGTTGACTCCCGGAAGGAGCTCAAATTCCACCGACCGGTGGTTCACCTTTACACTTTTGATGGTGGAAACCGGAAGTCTCCACTGAACTTTCAGGGGCAGATTCAGGGAGCTCTCAATGGCATACTGAATCCGGTTCTTTTCCCTGGAATAATTGACAGTAGTACCTGGAAGAGTAAGATTTGCCTCTGGCCAGTGATCGGGAAAGGAGGGGGAAACTTCAAGATATCCACCGGGAATATTCGGTTTTAATCCAAACAAGGCTTCAATCATCGTAGAAATATACAACCCTGCAGGTGGTGTGAAATAGGCCGGGGTAGGTTCCGGGCCGGTCTCGGGCCAGGATCCAGGTCTCCTGGGATCCTGTGCCCATTTTGCCATGGCCAATAAGGGTTTCCAGGTCATGTTATTTTTTCCTGCTGCTGCCAATCCCATGGCAGCCCAGGGTTGCTGAGCTGCACCTCTCTGCATTCCCCAGGTGGACACAGATTCAGGGACGTGCCATGGAAAGTTATTGGAGGCAAAAACAGCTCCCTGCTCATCGGTTAGCCGGTCAAGCAGATGACGAAGACCAGAATATTGATCATAGGAATCCACAAGTCCATAAATGGTGGGGTAGAGGTATGTTTGGTACTGGCCGTCGAGCAGAATCCGCCCGGTGGGATCCTTATAGTAAGCAAAACGCCCCAGGTCATCGATCCATAACTCTTTATACAGAACATTCCTGACCTTCTCGGCTTTCTGGCTCCATAATGTTGCGGCCTCCTTATCTCCGGTATATTCAGAGAGCTCAGCACGTGTCATGAACATATTGTAAAGTTCCATGGAGGGCACCGATCCATCATAGGGATTGGCCACAAAGTCTTCCTGGTTCCCAATCTGGAGCCCCCAGGCAATAAGCAGGTTTCCATCCGGATCATACTCATCCAGGGTCTGTTCTATGGCGCGATCCAACATGGGGATGATTTGCCTGGCAAATTCCAGGTCTCCAGTCTGTTTAACATAATGTCTCACCTGCCATGCCCAAAAGTTATTGGCCCCTCCCCAGTCTCTCCTTTTCATACCAAGTTTCTGATGATTGGGGTTGAACATGGGAATCGCACCGTTGTTTAACTGTTCCATGCCATGTATGAGTATACTGGATCTGGACCGGTCCTCCTGACCGATCCATTCGGCAGCTGGAGTTACCTGCATGTACCAGAGAGCCAACCAGTGATGCAGGCATTCACCCCAGCCAAAAGGTTCCAGCCAGCTGTATTCCAGGTTGTAGATGGCAGAAGCAAAGGCTTCATTCATAACCGTTTCAGGTGTCTGAATGGATGATTTAAGCAGATCCTGGTAATAATCCTCCACCGCCTGTTTTTCTGCAATGGCATCCATATTCATCAAACTTTGCATCTGCCCTTTATCTTCGGAAAAACCAGTAAGAATATACCCCGATCCACCAGTGATATTTACCACTGCCGCAGAGTTGGATGAGCCTCCATCATCCAGGGTTATCGTTCCAGAGGTTTTGAGTCCCACATGGAGATCCTCTTTTCCTCCTGTAAATTCCATGGTGGAACTGCCCGGTAGACGGACCTGTTCGAGAGCTGAAACAGAGTCCTGTTTCATAATTGATGATTCAAAACCCCAGATCAGGTTAATGGTTTCTCCACCACCCAGATATATCAATGCCTCCTGTGATGGTTCTGTTTCGATTTCATACAGGACCGCCCCCTGCCAGATTTCAGATCCCCTTCCAGCCAGCAGCGGCGTGATCCGTGTGATCATCCTGGTCCCTAGATGGTTTATGGTAGCTTTCACTCCTCCGGGGAAGTCTTCCACCAGAACATGCTCAAAAGCCGACGGTTTGACAACATTCCCGTCCATCACCAGGCAAGGCATCAATTTGAGAAGAAAATTGTAGTCCTGGACCCTGAATTCATTGATGGGGTAGGTAAGTATTACTGAGCTGGGCATTTTATTGCCAGTACACACCACTGAATAGTGATGGGCAGCCATATGTTTGTTTCCACTCTGGTGCTCTCCCTCTCCAAATTGGGAAAGAGCATTTGTGCATAGCAAAACAGAGAAAAAAATGGTGCAGGTAATCCTAGTGTTATTAGCCATTGTATAAATCTTTTACCAGTTCAGTACTTCATCATCAGCGTCTGAAAGATCGGTGGATATCCAGTCTGCTTCTGTTAATTCTGTAGCAGGGAAAGAGGTGGTCAGTGCAAGTACCTTTGCGCCCGCTGCTTTTCCGGCTGTTACACCACTGATGGCATCCTCCACCACCAGGCAGTCTTTCGGAGAGACACATAAACGCCTGGCTGCTTTAAGAAATATATCGGGAGATGGCTTTTTATTCTCTATATCCAGCCCGCTTACGATGGTATTAAATTCCATCGCTTCTATTCCAATCTCCTGTAAGTTGATTTTGATTTTAACTGGATCGGCACTGGAAGCCACAGCCATTATTAGCCTTTGATCTCTGCAACGATCAATAAATTCGGTCACTCCGGCCAATGGAGAAAGCCTTCCTCGAACCAGTTCGGCATAGATTGCGTAAGTGCGGGCTTTGTCTGTCTCCAGGTTAAACGGGATCCCGTGTTTCTCTGCAACTCCTCCTAGGTATCGGTTTTCGCCCATACCGGTGAAAGGTAAAAAATCCTGCTCCGATACGTTAAATCCTTTCTCCCGGAACATCTCAATGCCTGCTTTGCAGATGTACTCTTCAGAGTCCACAAGTACACCATCCATATCGAATATTACAGCTCTTAGCCTCCTGTTATCTCCCATAAGTCGTTTTTTTATAATATTCAAATTTATGCCTCAAAGAGTCTGATAACCACACTATATTTGATGAATGCTAATACTATTTTATCATTACATTTGGAGACTACCAATTAAAACCACTTATCATGAACAAGATTTCATTGCTGGTCGGCATAGCTCTGGTAATTGGAGTTGCTGGCTGTAACAAAAGCCAGCAACCTGTCCAGCCAAATATCATCTTGCTTATCTCTGATGATCAGAGCTGGCCGCACTACAGTTTCCTGGAGCATGAGCATATTCAGACTCCCCGAATTGATCAGCTGGCAGCGGAAGGACTTACCATAATCAATGGGTATACAACCGCTCCACTTTGCAGACCTGCACTGGCTTCCATGGCCACCGGTCTCTATCCCCACCAGCATAAGGCTATTGGCAATGATCCTGTATTCGATCCAGGGGGAAAAGAGGCATATGGCAAAGATTGGTTGGCTCAACGGGCAGTGAATAATAAATCCGTTGTTGATGGCATCCAAGAGTTGTCAACCATCGCTGACCTTTTGGCTGAAGCAGGCTATGTCTCTCTGCAAACCGGGAAATGGTGGGAGGGCCACTACTCAGTTGGAGGGTTCTCGCAGGGGATGACCCATGGGGATCCATCCCGGGGAGGAAGGCATGGCGATAAGGGACTTGAGATCGGGAGGAAAGGGCTTGATGTGATCTATGATTTTATGGATGAAGCGCACAGCTCAGAAACTCCTTTTTTTGTCTGGTATGCACCCTTTTTACCTCATGCACCCCATACACCTCCGGATAGTCTCAGGGATAAGTACCTGCCCCTGGCTCCTACACCAGCAGTGGCAAATTACTGGGCCATGTGCGAATGGTTCGACATCACCTGCGGACAGTTAATGGATTACATTGATGAAAAAGAGCTTTCAGAAAATACCCTATTTGTTTATGTTACCGATAATGGATGGATCCAGGATCCGGACCGTCCCAATCGCTATGCTCCCAGGTCCAAAAGGGCCCCTTACGATATGGGGATCCGCACACCCATTATGTACCGGTGGAAGGGGGTCATTGAACCCGAAATGGATAAAACATCCCTCTCAAGCAGCATCGATATAGCCACCACCATTCTGGATGTTTGTGGAATTGAGCCTACGGCAGAGATGCAGGGAATCAATGTACTTGATAGAGATGCCCGGGCAGCGCGTGAGGCTGTTTTTGCAGAGGTCTATGCGCATGACTTCAATACCGTGGATTCCAGTCTCTATCACCGGATCATTATCACCAGGCCCTGGAAGCTTATTCTGACCGACCCTGCTTATAACCCGGATCGGGGTCCCGAGCTATACAATCTGGATACGGATCCCTATGAATGGGAGAACCAGGCAGAGGCGCATCCGGAGATTGTTACCAGGCTTAGCGCTCAGCTAGAAGAGTGGTGGAATCAATAGACTTTACTAAATAGGGAATAGCATGACTTTGAAGCACTCACTTATTCTTCCGGTACTTATTTTATCAACTTCTCTTTTCGCCCAGGAGCTTCCCAGGGCCGATTTTGAAAACACCTTCTACATGCTTCCTATATTTGAGAGGATCCGCGTTCCTGGCATGCTCTCTTATGAGGAGAAAGAGGAACAGCTGCTGAAGATGAAAATGGAACTTGGCGAAGGAAACCTTTACCACCGTCTGGGTTTTTCATTTATTTATGCTCCTTCTGTGGATCAACCGGTAAGGGATGCCTGCAAAATTATGGAGGAGAATGGATTGCACGCAGGACTGATATTCGCCTTGCAATCTCATACCAGGAATGACTACCGGGCCATTGCCAACCAGGACCTGAGGCTCTACCAGTGGAGAATGGACGGTGTGGACTGGAAAGGGGCTTATACCAGCAGTGGTACCCTGGAAGTTCCCGAAGACGAAAGGGATTACAGGTGCCCACTCCATCCAGGTATGCCACCAGGCTCAGGACCTACAATGCAGAGAAAGCCACTGACTGGGCCGAATCAGCACTTGGGCTAATGGATGATTTTCCCGGTGTTGTTGCATGTGTCAATGGACCCATCGAGGAAGAACTGGCCATTGGCGGGCACGACAATACCGCCAAGCTGGCAGATTACAGCCCCTATGCCATCACCGAGTTCAGGGACTGGCTAAGGCACTCAGGAATCTATGATGCCACGGATGGAGTCTATGCAGGAGAAGGAGCAAATAGTCTGATCATTGATGATCTGGTAGATTTTAATGGTGTTTTGAGGAGCCAGTTTTATGATGATCCCACTCCCCATAAGAGCAATGGTACAGGCGTTAGTTTCAATAAATACTTTGGAACGCAGTTCTCCAGCTGGAGCCTGAAGTACTGGGACCTGCAGATCTATCCCGATCCCATCACCAATGAGGATTTTGAGTGTACGCCGGAATCTGGTGATGGGTATTGCCAGGGGGGATTTGATGCTCCAAGGGTACTCTACTACAAAGATAAATTCTGGAAGGCCTGGAGTTATGATATCCCCGATCAGGGGGGGCATTACCCTGAAGGGAATCCTGAGAATCCGGCCTATGGATTCAGGCAGGTGATGGTCAGGAATTTTGTACGGGACCTCTTTGATGTGCTTGCCGATGCAGGGATTCCCCGGCACATGATGTTTGCCCACCAGATTCCGGGAGAGGCGCTTGGGAACTTTACCGGACAGGCAGGAAGAAACCGAAGTTCAGCTTCCACGATCTGGACGGGTTATCTTGAAAAGTCAGAAACTGTCGGCATTACCAGGTTTGGGAATCTGGATCCGGCACTGGTAACCCAATATGCAGGGGACTGGGGGATCTTTGAATGGCATCCCCTTCCCAATCCACACCTGAGTATCCAAAATCTGTACAATACAAGTAGGTCCCACCTGGACAAATTCTATGCAAATCAGTGTCATATCCTCTTTCCGGGATGGTGGGATGTAACCCTACCGGCTGCAGATGAGACCTTTCCGCTAAATGATTCGGATTTTGGAAGAGCCATTGGGGACTTTATGAGTTCAAGGGTACCGGTCCCATATAAGGATCAGCATGTTGCAACGGATTATACTCCCCCCAGGGTGAATGGAGTGGTTGCAGAAATCATAGATCAGGATCTTAAGGTTAGCTGGGATGCAAAGATCTGGCCCGACCTGGTGGCTCAATGGCAGGAGTGGGACAGTCTCTCTCATTTTGAGGTTCAGCTGGGAAAGGACGGCTTGGCCTGGGACTATTCTGATACCACATCGGCTGCAGGAATGGAGATCCCCATGACCGATACCATTTACCAGGTCAGGGTCAGGGCCCATACTTTTTCGGGCCTGATGGGTCCCTGGAGTGTGATAAGCTCTTCTTATCTGGATACCCTGGGTGCCAGGCTGACCATTGTTGCTGAATATGATTCACTATATGCAGATCCCAGGATAACCAACCGGATCACCATTGCACTGGATGATCCATCGAAGGATCTGGATCCGGATTCAGTCAGAGTGACCCTCAGTGGCCAGGGCAGTAACCAAAATACAGTGCCTGTTGATCTGGATAGCATTGAGATGTTCTGGCCCATGAACTCCATGAGCGAGGTACAGGCGTATCATCACCTGGATGACATTCAAACCTCGGGTGGAATCCTGATGGGAACTGTATCAAATGAAGAACCCATTGATCCCTATTTCTATTTTTCAGAAAGTGGTCTGAACGGAGAGGAACTACCCCATATCGCCTTCCGACTCTACTCCAGCCTGGAAACCACCGGGCAATTTTACTGGTTTACAGATGACGGGCATCGTTCCACCACCTATGAAATGCAAAAAGGCTGGAACATTTACAGGCTCGATTCACTAGCCGAATGGATAAGCTTCCAGAAGATTAACCAGGTGAGACTTGATCCTGGTACCACGGCTTCGGCCAGGATTATGCTGGATTGGTTCGCCATCAGTTCCAAACCATTCTCTAACGAGTTAAGTGGGGAGATCACCACGGGAGATCATGCACTCTCCTTACTTACCAGTCCCACAGCCGATTCTGGTAGCTACACAGTGAAAGTTGAATACGGGTCCCAGGTCGATTCAATTACCATTCATACCCATGCTAAAAATCATAAGGCAAGGGTAATCCTGTTAAATCCGGTGAAGGACAGCCTTATGGAATGGGGGCGGACCCTAGAGATCAGTGCCGAGGCCTCCGATAACGACGGCAGGGTGGAGGAGGTCCTGATTTTACTGAACGATTCTGTCCACAAGACTTTTATTCAGCCACCATATTATTTCCAGTGGGATCCTGCACTTGGGGTGTATAAAGTTGCTGCAGCAGCTGTAGACAATGGAGGGGATACGGTTTTTACGGAAGCAATTTCAATTGAGGTCTTCCAACAGGATAACTATTCGGGTTCTCCCTTTCCGGTTCCGGGAGTGATTGAAGCAGAGGATTATGACCTGGGTGGACCACTGGTGGCATTTATGGACAGCGACCTGGCCAACCGGGGAGAAATCTACAGGGATGAGGCTGTGGATATAGGATCTCTTTCTGGAGAAATTCCAGGCTATTATGTGGGGTGGACCTGGAGCGGGGAGTGGCTTGAGTACACCATGGATGTGCTGGAAGGGCAGAAAGTGGAAGTGCTTTTGATAATCGCTTCCGAAACCGGGGGAGGTGAGTTT
>Ga0164315_10001133_pt1 | contig 19912 bp, 19 predicted proteins | sample GuaBasSedimGuay6_FD_113737 | JGI IMG/M metagenome (GOLD analysis project Ga0164315, IMG submission 113737) | Subseafloor sediment microbial communities from Guaymas Basin, Gulf of California, Mexico - Guay6, Core 4569-2, 0-3 cm | ecosystem: Environmental > Aquatic > Marine > Hydrothermal vents... | reverse complement strand
TGCCAAAACGGGCGTGCGGGGTGCGCCCTCTCTTCACCGGGCAGAACTCCCATTCAAGCCGTCGATGCGAAGAAGGGCGACACCGGGCACCCACGGCGGTGACGTCAGCAATCGAGTCTCGGCTGACGCCGTAGGCCGCCGAGGTCTTTTCCCGGAGGGGCGGTTGTCTACCCATTTCTAGAAATGCTGCCCATTCGGGAAATGCACCGAGCGGGGGCGATCGGCAGGTGTTTCGCATACGCCAACCTTGATGCGCCCCCGAAGGCCGGGGTTGAAGGACAAGGATGTTCAAGGTTTCGGGGTGGGGGTTTCTCCCGTGAGTCGAGTCGGACTTCCATTTCCGGGAACGCATTTTCTCTCGGACTTGTGTTTGTTATTGCTATGGCGTTTGGTGAAATTGGAAGCTGCATCATGATTGAAGGCTGGTCTGAAGACCAATACGTCATCCTTTTCGACGATCCGGAAATCCCGTCGGCCACCTCGGGATATCAAGTCGAAATAGGGCTCCCTGGTTTCACTGTCATCGGTCTGTGTGGCTGGGATGATTTGATCGTCCGAGATCTGGAAGGTGGCGTCTTCACCGTCCCCTCGGTACCCGTTGAAGCGGAGCACCTTGCTGCGTTCGACCCAGCAACCGCAAAAAGGGTGGAGTCAGACAATCGATTCTCCGGGAGAATCAGGTGGTACATAAAACCACTGGTTTTCGGGGGTGATCCCAACGACGAAGCGAATACTTCGTGGTTGACGCACGATGAACACCGGAAGATCGTGGTGTGGTGGAATCAGAAGTACCGGAACATTAAATATGGAACACACGGTTAACGGATACTATCTCCTGTACAGATGGACCGGTACCGCCTGGACTGAGATCGATCGCATTGTTCCTTGGTAGATGTAAGGTCAACAATCGGCTGAGTCCGCATAGGCTACCATTCTCAAATGAGCCATTACTGCCGCATCTGTGGAAACATGCTTCCAAACGAACAGTTCAGCGGAAAAGGGCGTGCGCGTCATATCTGCAAGACCTGCAAACGGCTTCCAGTCGAAGAACGTGACGCGATCGAGCAAATGGATGAACTTTATGGGTACCTCGCGCAGTCCCATATTTCTAAGAAGAACGTCAAACGATTGCAACTGTTGTCCGAAAGCCAAAACCCGAAGATCGCGACCCATGCATCGATCGTCCTTGATGTCGCCCGAGTCAAACCCTATAAAAAGCACCGTCTGAAGTACCTCGCAAAGAATCATCCTGAAATTCTCAGAAATCTCAACGATACGGGTTTGCGAATGGCTCATGGCTACTAAGTCGGCTGTCGAAACAGGAGTCGAAAGGTACGGTGGCTACGAACTGAGCGAGACATGCTCACCGGTTTAGGTCGGAACCGACGCCCCGAAATCGGAGAGTTCCTCGTCGAGTTCGGTCGTGGCATCGGCAAGCGCGACATCCTCTTCGCTGTCCCTGCCCTTGATCTTTGGCCCGGCCTTCGGGGGCGCTTGAAGATCACCGTAAGCGCAACGACTGTCGATCGCCCCCGCTCGTCTTTTCTGCGAGCCCGTGATGTTGTTGCGTCTGACACCTCGCTTCGGGCTCGCAGAAAAGACGACGCTGGTACGCCCGAAGGGTGTGCCAGAAGGCCGGGTTTGGAATCAAGGGGCCGGGGTTATCACCTCCCAGAAACTGACTCAGGAGCAACCCGCCAGTTTTCGAGTTTGATCCCGTCCACGCGGGAGAATTCTCTGGTGTTGTCGGTTACCAAAGTCAAATCCAACGAACGGGCGTGTGCGGCAATGAGCATATCGAAAGGTCCGATTGGTGTACCTCGGACCTCAAGGGAAGTTCGGATGATCCCGAAGACCTGTGCCGCACACTCGTCAAACTCGATGATCCCAATCTCGCTGAATAGCAGGTCGAGTTTTTTGTGTATACTTTTCAAGTCCAATGAAACTAGTCGACCTAACCAGCCCTGCTCAGGTATCCTCCCCCGATGAAAATATTCACCCGCGTTTCAATCATGCTCGCTCTGGCAGTGGCCTTGATGCTGTCCGGATGCTCACCTTCTCTCCACATTGACCACGAATGGGATCATAAAGTGGATTTCAGTCAATATTCGTCCTTCACGTGGATCACCCAGAACGAGGGACCCTCCAGTGAGCAGCAGCTTCCGGAGCACCTGGACATCAGGCTCCGCAGGGTGGTTGACGACATCATGATGGATACCAAGGGCATCGAGCGAATGATCGCGCCCCCCCAGGCTGATCTTCTCTTCGCCTATTACATCAACACCAAGAAGGAAACGCGCGTCGATTACACCGTCTACGCCGGTTACTACGGGGGCTACGGTTACGGCGGATGGGCGGGTTATGGCTATGGCGCAGGCTATGGAGGCTACGGCGGAGGCGGCGGGGTCAGCAAGGTCAGAGAGTACTCCACAGGCACGCTGGTGCTGGATATTATCGACCGGCGCACCAAGACCTTGGTCTGGACCGGTGTCATCGAGGGTGATGCCAAATACGATAATCCCTCCGGAAAACGGGTCGAGGATGTCATGGCCAAGATGCTCAAGGGCTTTCCTCCGAACTGAAAAGAAGCTTTCAGCTGCAAGCTCTTGATAAAGCTGACCTGAATTGAGACAATCATCGCTGTGAATGACCAATCAACCTCTACGCTCTGGGCACAGGGGAGCCTGACTCTGTTCTCTCCGGTGGACATCCTTCAGCGGCTCGGGGATCTGACGTTTTCGGGGCGGTTGAGCCTGGTGTCCGCAGGGACACCCCGTCGAGTGGTGACACTCCATCTGGAACGAGGCCAACCGGCTTTGGTGATCGGAACGGGAATTCCGCGGGACCTATTGCCGGACGACGAAGGTTATCAATCTCGCCAGGTTCTTCTCGACGCCTTGGGATGGTCCGCAGGCCGATTCAGCATCACCGCCTCAGAGCCGGGCAACGTCCGCGCCAACCATAGCGAACAGCTGGGTACTGTCGCCGGATTGGCACTGGCCAGCGAACACCGGATTCGCACGTGGTTGCAGTGTGCCCAAAAACTCCCGGGGCCATGGGATCAGGTTACGGTCGCGGTCGGCACTCCAGGGGATCAACCTCGGGAGGACATGGTCGAATCAGTCATATTTGCCCACGTTGCCTCCGGCCCGGTAAAACTCCAGGATCTGGCCCGCACAACCCAGATTGACGAACATGTTGTACTGAAGACCGTCACCCGTTTGATCGATGCCGGCGACCTGCAGCTCGACCTCCCCGAAGAAATGGCAGTTGGAGATACCAGAGCTCTCGAAGCGGGCGTTGCCGAACTGCTCGATTTGGTTCAGAACGATGGCAGCGATGGACAGAGGCTGAAAATTACCGTCCTTTCGTGGTCTTCTGCCACCTCCTTCAGGGCGGTTGATGCCATTTTCGGCCGAACGAGGACACCCCCGGACGACATCGAAACGATGGCTCGGTACCAGGTTATCTCTGAAGAACTCAGGTTGAATGATGGAACGGAAATCGACGTCTTGGCTTTCAGATCCGATGCGTTCGAGCCAGATTTCTGCGCTCCCCTGGTGCAGGGCTGCCACCTGTTCCTGTTGTTTTCGGACCTGGAAACCGGGCACCTTTGGAGCGAAGACGGTCCACTGGTGGAAAGAATCAACGCTCTTCGAAAGATGTACCGGGGCGCCTCGGTCGCCGGACGCATCACTGTCGGCGCCAGCGCCGAAACCGACCCCGGATGCGACGTCCTCCTGCCTGAATTGGGTCGTTACTTCAACTGGGAAGAGATCCAGGACGGATCGTTCTTTCTGAAATTGCTGACCGAGGTTTCAAGACGGCTCAGCTAGAAAGCTGGGACGCTGGGAAGCCTGGCGAGCGCCCTGGATTTCGATCTTCACACTTCACCCTTCAAACTTCACACTTTTCAAAACTTTCCCCATCGGCAGCTCACTCAGGTTACAATCCCCCGGCCCGGCGATCGACGCCGGGCAAACTGAAAAAATCGGGGGAATCAATGTCGAACATCACCCTAGCCATGGCCGAGTGGGCCGTCTCAACCACCTACGAAGATCTGCCGGCCGAAGTCGTCACCGAAGTCAAGCGCTACCTGATGGATTCAGTAGGCTGTGCCCTCGGGGGCGCCCAGCAACACGACGTGCACATGGCACGAAGAGTACTGACCGAGATTGCAGGCTCCGGTGATGCCACCGTATTGGTCACCGGTGAGAAAATGGACCCGGTATCGGCTTCCCTTCTCAATGCACTGATGATCCGGGTCATGGACTACAACGACATCTACTGGAAACAGGATCCCTCCCACCCCTCGGATATTATTCCGGCTGCGATGGCAGCGGCTGAGCGCGCCGGCGGCTCGGCGCGGGATCTGATCCTCGGCATCGCCCTGGCCTATGAGTTTGAACAACGCATGTGCGAAGCCAGCTTCCCGGGCGTTCGCGAGATCGGCTGGCACCACGCAACCTTGACAGCGGCCGTTTCACCGATTGTTGCCGGGCGGATGCTCGGGCTCAACGCCGAACAGATCCAACACGCCATCGGTATCTCGGCCTCCCGCCACTGTAGTACCGGTTCAGTGACCGCCGGCAAATTGACGATGATGAAGAACACCGTCGATCCCCTCGCAACACAAAGCGGCGTCTTGGCGGCTCTCTTGGCCGAGCAGGGCTACACCGGGCCGGAGCACGTACTCGACGGCAAGGAAGGTTTCTCCCACGTCTTCGACACCGAGTGGAAATTCAACATCCTGACCGACGGTCTGGGCGACAGTTGGCGGATCCTGCAATGCGGGATGAAGTTCTTTCCGACCGAAGCCCTGACCCATGCACCGATCTCCGCAACCCTGGATCTGGTCATCGACAACGACCTGCCGCCGGATCAGGTCGAAACCGTGACGATCTACTCCCTTGCCCGGGCTGCCGACATTCTGGCTGACCCCTCCAAATACGACCCTCGCTCCAAGGAGACCGCAGATCACAGCCTGCCTTACGTGATCGCAGCAGCTGTCGCCGATCGCCAGGTGACGCCTCTCCAGTTCACCGATGCCAAGATCATGGACTCGAAGATCAGGGCTCAGCTCAACAAGGTCAAGGTGATTGCAGACCCCGAAATCGAAGCGGTATTCCCCGAACTTCAGCGGGTCAAAGTAGTCATAAAGACGACCGACGGCCGCGAGTTCGAGAAGAAACTGGACTATCCCAAGGGCGATCCACGCAACCCCCTGACCGATGCGGAGATCGCCGGCAAGTTCGCCGCCCTGGCCGAAGGCATCGCAACACCTGACGACGTTCAGCGCATTCAGGCTGCGATCGAATGCACAGAGGACTTCGATGACGTCAGGGAGTTGATGGGAGAACTGGTCGTCAGCTGACCCAGCGAAGTGGGAAGCTGTTAGTGGTTAGCTGTTAGCAGTTAGCTCTTAGCGGTTAGCTCAGGAAAGCGTTAATTTGAGAACCACGAAGTTGTCATGCTAATTGCTAACGGCTAATGGCTAATAGCTCTCAGCATTCAGCTGTCAGCTCTCAGTCCGTCCCAGGAGGTAACCATGCCACAAACCGTCACCGAAAAAATCGTTCAGGCCCACTCAGTCGACCTCTCCCCCGGACACGAAGTCCGTGCGGGAGACATGGTCACGGTGCGCCCCTTCCACGTCATGACCCATGACAATACCGGGGCGGTGATTCCGAAATTCAAGGAGATCGGGGCAACCAAAATGGCGGACCCCTCTCAGCCGGTCTTCACCCTGGACCACAACGTCCAGGACAAGACCGAGGCCAATCTGAAGAAATACCAGGCAATCGAGGACTTCGCCAAGCAGCACGGCGTCGTCTTCCATCCTGCCGGGGCCGGTATCGGCCACCAGTTGATGATCGAAAATGGTTTTGTCCATCCCGGCGCTTTGGTCGTCGCCTCGGACTCCCACTCCAATACCTACGGCGGATTGAGTGCCTTGGGCACACCGGTGGTGCGCACGGATGCCGCCGCGCTCTGGGCCGGCGGCACGACCTGGTGGCAGGTGCCCCGCACCATCAAGGTCATGCTCGAAGGAGAACCTCGTCCCGGTGTTTCCGGAAAAGACATCATCATCACCCTGTGCGGGCTCTACAACTCCGGCGAAGTGCTCAACGCAGCGATCGAATTCCACGGTGACGGAATCCAGTACCTGTCGATTGCCGAGCGACTGACGATTGCCAATATGACAACCGAGTGGGGCGCTCTGGTCGGCTGGTTCCCATTTGACGGGGCAACAGCCGCCTTCCTCCGCCGCCGCGCCGCGGTCCTGGCTGATCGCGGCCTCTCGGATCGTTTGTCCGAGAGCGATATCAAGGGTTGGGAAGCCGATCCACCGCATCCGGACCCTGATGCCGAGTATGCGGCCGAAATTCATCTGGACCTGGGCACGGTGACGCCCCATGTCTGCGGTCCCGACTCCGTCGGCGTGATGGAATCGGTCGCCTCGATCAGTCGAAAGAAGATCACGGTCCACAAGGCCTACCTGCTCTCGTGCACCAATGCCCGATTGGAAGATCTTGCCGAAGCGGCCGAAGTGCTCGAAGGCAATAGCGTCGCCGAGGGCGTCGAACTCTACGTCGCGGCCGCGTCGGCCGAGATCCAGGCTCAGGCCGAATCCCAGGGGATCTGGGAGGAACTGATCGAAAGCGGCGCCATCCCCCTGCCGCCAGGCTGCGGCGCCTGCATCGGACTCGGCGTCGGCCTTCTCGAAAGTGGCGAGGTCGGAATCTCGGCGACCAACCGGAACTTCAAGGGCCGCATGGGTGCACGTGATGCCAAGGCCTACCTGGGCAGCCCGGCCGTCGTGGCAGCCTCCGCCGTTGCCGGTCACATCACCGGTCCCGACCGGTTCAAGGAGACGCAGCTCGAATACCGCTTCAAAGACCTCGGTTGGAAACCGTCCGCGCGGGCGGTAGAAATCAAAGATGGTTTTCCCTCCCATCTCGAAGGACGGACACTCTTCCTGCCGACAGACAACCTCAATACCGACGGTATTTACGGGAAAGACGTCACCTATCGCGACGACCTTGAGCCCGCCGAGATGGCGACCTACGCCATGCTGAACTACGACCCTGCCTTCCAGGAGATCGCTGCCGAGGGTGACGTCATCGTTGCCGGGCGAAACTTTGGGGCAGGCTCCTCTCGCGAACAGGCAGCTACAGCCCTCAAGTACCGGGGCATCCAGATGGTGATCGCAGCGTCGTTTTCGCAGACCTATCTCCGGAATGCCTTCAACAACGCTTTCATCTGTATCGAAAGTCCCGATCTCAGCGCGGCCCTTTCAGCAGCGCACACGAGCGAGACTGAAGCCGGAACCAAAACCATTGTCTCCGATGTGATAGCCGTCAATTTCAAGACCGCATCGGCCACATGGAGGGGTCAGGAGTTCACTCTGTCCCCGGTCGGCCCCGCTGCCCAAGAGCTTCTGCTCGCCGGGGGCCTCGAGACCTTGACCCGAAAAAGGTTGGGATTGTAAAGGCCCAGTCGGGCCTTTACGATGGTGGGAACTGGGCTCGGTAGGCACCGTAGCGACGGAGGATTCTCCGCGTATAGCCAACTGCCCGGCGGCAGCGGCACACGCCGGAGGGGTACTCCCGAGCGACCTCAGGATCGTCCAGGATGAGCAAGGCCGTCTCGACGTTGCCCGCCCACTGGTTCCGGTCAAGGCCCATCTGCACGGCCAACCGTCGGGCGTCGAATATATGTCCAGGACCAACGTTGTAGCCGGCAAGGGCCATCGCGACCCTGTCCGATTTCTCCATCTCCGGCAACATATCCATCAACCGCCGAAGGTAACGAGCCCCAGCCTCCGCCGCATCACCGGGATGGTGGGGATCATCGACGCCCAACTCCCTCCAGGTGAAGGGCATGAACTGAAACAGGCCGGCGGACCCGCCGGGTCCAATGGCATCGGGGTCGAATCGGCTCTCCTCGTACATCAGTGAAGCCAACAGCCGCCAATCGATTCCGTGTGTCCGTCCCGCCCACCGAAGCACCTCGTCAAAGGGTGAGAGCGCACCGGGGGGTATGGTCGGGCGGTTGGCAGGCACGTAGCCCGACCAATTCCCAAAGTGATTTCTCTCCAGTTGCCGAATCAAACCGCTTTTTCGTGAACGACTCAGGAAACGGTCGATACGCCTCGAAAGCTCGACAGCTCCAGGATTGACGAGCCATACCAGGGGCACCCTCGGCAATACCGTCACGCCTCCGATCAAGCCCGGCCTGTCAGCCAACTCAAGCCTTGCCGTATCTTTATCAACTACCGCCGCATAAGCCTCACCGCGGCTCACAGCAATCAGCGAACTCAAAGCGTCATTCCCGGGCCGACCGGTTTCGACTGCCATCCCCGGTTCGATCGGCACCTCCCGGCACCACGTCGACACCGATGTCGATGCGATGACCGGCAAACCAGCGAGTTCTTCGACACTCGAAAGCGGAACCGTTCTCGCGGCCACGACCGCCACCAGATCTACATGGCGATAGGGCACGCTCGCCGAAATACCACCGGCTCCTTCGAGAGGCAGCGGCTCATGAAGGGCCGCAACATCACCGTATCCCGCCTCCAACCACTCAAGCGGCTCGGTCCCCGGGGGCGGCAGCGCCAGTTCCAGTCGAACCCCCAGATCCGCGGCAAAGGCCGAGACCAGATCGTATTCGAAACCCTTGAGTCCTCCCCTTTCGATGGTCACCGTAACCGGGGAATTCCGGGTGACAAGACGCAGGACCCGGCTCCGCTGGACATCCCTGAGATCTCTGCACTCGGGCTGCGCCTGAGAACGGTCAAGCACCTCGGATGCAAAGAGAAAGTCGTCTATCGCCCTCAAGAGTTGGGGACTGGTTCTTCGCACCGCCCACACCAGCGACCGTCGTTCCGCCAAACGGCCGACGACCCGCAGTTGGGCACCGCTTCTCCTGACGCTTTCCACCAATGCTGAATCAGCCACGGTCACGGAATAGCGTCCGGAGGAAACCCGTTCGAGGATCTGTTCCAACGGTGTTTCCTCAGCGACCGGTTCGAAACGCCTCAGATCTGGATTCCCTAACCCCAAAATCGTGCCCTGCAAGGATGCCGGGAGCGCAACGCCTGCGTCCCCAATATCCTCCATAGTTGCAATCGGCCCATCCTGAGTGGCGACAACCTGGTCGATCACCCAGTCCACAGTCGAGGTTGATCTCACGCCGTCAAAACCGTCGAGGTCCACCGGCGAAAACCGAGCCAGCGCGATGTCGCCACGTCCCTCGAGAAGCCACACCAGGATCTGGTCATGCCTATCGGCCGGAACCCATACCAGGCCGACCCCGAGGCGTGCAGCGAAACTCTCTAAAAGGTCCCGCTGATCAACACCGCCCAGACCCCGAGCCGCGGGCCACTGGCCAAATCCCGGCCTGACAATCACTCGAAGTGAACCCGCCTCGCCGATCTCCGGCAAATCTCCAGGACGAAACCGCGGGCCGCAACCGGTAGCGACGGCCACCAAAACGCCGGCCAAGGCACAGAGTCCGGCAACAGTGCTGCGAGTCCACACTCTCATCGGCCTTCGGTGAGGCAAACGAAGCGCCCCGGGGGCTCGGTTGAAAAAATAATCGCTCGAAGTCGATCGGACATGCAGCCATTCTATCGAAGCCGGCAAAGCCGGGTTCAGGACCACCATCTCTCAGCTGCGCTCAGCCGAAAAAGTCTGATGAATCTCACAAGAAAGAACGAATCTAGCCGTTTGATTCAATTTCAATCGGTGATTGTCCGGAGACTCCTGCTCAAGGTATACTCCGACCGTGACGAACGCGCCGGTAGCCTAATGGATAAGGCTCCTGACTTCGGATCAGGCGATTGGGGGTTCGAGTCCCTTCCGGCGCGCCATTAGAATCAATTACTTACACCATATTTCTCAATTTTTCCGGCCGCAAGATCATGAATTATCCTGATGTTGAAAATGCCTGACCCCTTCGGCGGCCCCGAACCCCGCAATCTCACCGGCACAACTCTGGCGGTCGTGGCGGGCAGCGTCGCGGCCCTCCTCGGCTCCCTTGTTGCGAGGGTGGTGATGGCCCGGGCCTTGTCACCGGCGGAGTTGGGGGTACTGCTCGCGGCTGTCGCGATCGCTTCGGCTCTGGGTGGCGTCCTCAGCCTCGGCCTCAATCCCGCAACAACCCGCCGAATCGCCGCTTTGCGTGCCTCCGGGGCGCCGGAGGAAGCCCACGCCACCGCCCGAACGGGACTGCGATTGGCAGCGACGGCAGGTGGCGGAGGAATGGTCGCGCTGGCGGCGGTTGGGTTGCTGGTGGCGCGTGGGCACGGGCTGCTTCCGCCCTCATGGCAGGGCCTGGGCTGGGGTATCACAGGGGTGGCGCCGATTGTACTTGCACTGCCCGTGGGTCTGGCCGTACTCGGGGCGTGCCGAGGCTTCGGCGAGGTTGCCGGCCGCGCCCTCGTGCGCGACGGTTGTGGAGGCCTGCTGAGAGCAGCCGCAGTCAGCCTCGCCGCTCTCGCCGGTGGCTCGGTTCTGGTCTTTGCCCTCGCCTTTGCCGTTGGCAGCCTCGGTGCGGAAGGATTCTTTGCCCTCTACGGCAAACGACGAGGCTGGTTCACACCCGGGGGCGGATGGGACCGGGGCCTCACCGGCTCACTTCGCCCGTTCGCAGCGCTGGAGTTTCTAGGCCAGCTCCAGTCTTGGCTCGACATGGCGGTTGTAGCTGTACTTGCAAGTCCCACACAGGTCGGATACTTCGGTGTTGCAAAGGGACTATCGCGGGCGATGGGCATGCTTGCAGCGGCTGGATCTCACGGCTACCTGCCGCTGGCGGCTGCTGCCCATGATCGTGGGAACCGCAAGGGACTGGAAGCATCCTACCGACACGCCCGCCTCATCAGTTTGGCTCTAATTTGGCTACCGGTCGGCTTGTGCCTATTGGTGCCCCAGCAGGTGATCGTGGCCATTGCCGGTACACCCTATGCCCCTGCGGCCCTCAGCTTACGACTGCTTGCCGTCACCCTACTGGTCGAGGTTCTGCCCGGCTACATGTACGTGACACTGGAAGCGATGGGCGATGCCTCAGTGCTCGCGTGGACGCGCTCCATTTCCCTGGTTATCGGCGTCGTCACCATGGGCATGCTCACAACTCGGTATGGGTCGGCTGGTACCGCGGCCGGCTTGCTGGTGATGGCCGTGGTCCGAAATCTGCTGGTTGCCGTTCACCTCTGGCGACGGCTGCAACCCAACCTGACCGTCCTTCGCCCCATTGGTGCGGTCCCTGCGGCAACCGCCCTGTTGGCTGCCGGCACCTTTGTCTGCGGTCTGTGGCCAGGCATCCCGGAAGTCATCGTCGCGACGGTGGCGAGCGGACTTGGCGCGGCAGTACTTTGGCGATCGGCCTGATCGCAAATCACCGGGGACTCATTGAGCTCCTATCGGCCTGTTTGGGACCGCGTAAGCCGCTCGTACAGGTCAAGAAAAGGACGCGCCTCAACGCTCCAGTTGTATTCTGCTGCAACGGCCTCCCTGCCTCTACGACCCATGGCCTCCGCACCCACAGGATCCTTGAGGAGGGTCCTGATAGCCCCGGCGATTTGTACGGGAGCGAGAGGATTGACAACCAGCCCACATCCCAGGCCTTCGATCAACTCTCTCCCATCCGGAAAGGGTCTGAAGCTCACTCTCGAGTTCAGCAGGTGCGAAGTCTCCCGCCATTGTCAGACGGATGCCCGGCACATCATCGATAATTCGAATGGCTTCAATCATCTCCGCGGGTCCCCGTACGCCCTCAATCTTGCCCACGTAGGCTACGACGGGCGGGCGCTCGACATACGGGGCGACGGCTACCGATTTCCATTCATCCAGAATCGGGTAGTTTCAGTCTCTCCTCTGGAGAACCCAAAGGGTGCTTCGCAGACCTCGCGATAGACCCGCATGACTTCCCGACACTGCGCCTCTGCCGTGAACCGCGTCATGACGGCATCAAAACCCCCGTTGACCATGATTTCCTTGAGGTCAGGCTCACGCGCCAAACGCGACAACGCACCGGATACGGCCTTCCCGTCACACGCCGGAACAAGGAGGGCGGTTTCTCGCAAATGACGTTCGCACCGATCCGCAGAGCGAGGCGAATATGTGCATCATGGAGGTGGTTTGGAGAGCAGACCGAGAGGTAGTGCACCCTTTGGCCAGATGGGCCCCTGCGAAGCTTTTCAAGATGGCGGTCGAACCGCTCGAACTCGGTGAAAAAACCGGCCTCCGGGAAGTACTGGTCCAGGATGCCCACCGAATCGTGGGGATCGACGGCGGCCACGAGCCGGTTTCCGGTATCTCGAATCGCCTCGAGGTGCCGCCGGGCCACGTAACCCGCAACTCCCGTGAGGGCGAAATTCAATATAACGAGCTATTTGACGACCTTTCGAAACACCGGTGGCTGACTTTGTTCCTGGATCTCGAGAAACGGCTCGAGTTGCCGATAGGCATGGGCAAGAATGGAGCCCTCACTCTTGTCTGGGCAATGAACGTCGATAAACTCGGTCTGCCATTCCAGGTAGCCTATTTGATCGAAGACCGGGAGAATAACCTCTCCATCGCCCGTGTCGTTATCGATATTGGATACGTACGGAACGAAGGCTGGAATGGGACCAAAACCGTATTTTCCACCACAATCCGAGTCGCATCTATCCAAACAAAGGCCCGTGGTCATCGTATCCTCGCAGGGGTCGAAGTACTGGAAACCATCTTTAAGCTTCACTTCAAGGCGGCCCGCAAGATTTCCAAACACCGGCATTCCGAGGTTAGCGAGACTCCACTGCTTGAGCGACAAGGCTGGAATGACTCTCGAGACCGTCTTGAGCACCTGGCCGCCGGGGTGGACCAGACTGATATTCACTGTGATCGTTGAGGTCGAAATGTTCGCGACGCCCAGGTTGGTTCTGGCGCCCGGCTTCGCATTCCCCTGGTTCCGAATGCTGGTGAAATGTGATGGAAATGGCGAAGAGTTCATCGCCAACAACGACGACTCAAACATCATTCCGAATGAAGACCCGTTCCCGAGCTTGTTATAAAGTCGGGTTGCCACAATCGCCTTTGCAGTCGTCCGATCGTCGTCGTCACAATTGACGGTCGTGGTGTCCGCAATCAGCAACCAGCCCTTAACACTCGAGCCCTGACTCGGGAACCAAGTCCCGATGACGTCGATTGCCTGTTTGGTCTTCTTTTTTCCGACCGTTATTCCTGTTTTTGAAAAATTTCCATTAAACGTATTTGCTTGATCAGCCGGAAAGAAGTGTGCGCTGAATGTCCGAAACTCAGGCCCCAAATTGGAGATGAACACATCTGTTGCCCAGTCAGTGCCCAAAGCGCCTGGGCTTTTGGCAACTACCGGAATGATGAATCCAGGCAAAGGAATTTGCGCCGATGCCGAAACGGCGATACAGAGAATTCCGAGCAGAAGCAACGATTTTCGAACCAAGGGCCGCATCTCAAGCCTCCTTTAACGCAAGTAGGAGCGTACCACGACCTTAGCCGGTCGAGACCTCCCCTTCAGAGCTCTTCCTCTCCCTGACCTGCGTATCTCACCGGTTGTTTCTTCTGCAGAGGACCATAGAGAACTGCCGGATTATTCGGACATCTTGCCGAGACGTCTGGCATGGCGCAAAACCGAGATGCAGAACACCGTAAAAAGTACTGCTGCAACGGAAGCAAGGAGCGCGTCGACCATCGTCGTTGTGATCGATAGCAGGCGAATCTCTTCATTGCCGAAAAAGAAAATGCCTCCATTGACGAGTACGAGGACAATTCGCGCCTCGGTGGGCCCAATCCTGCCGAAAGTTATCTGAAAAACGCCCTCCAGTATGGTTCGAATGTAGACCACTACCGAAAGCAGAAGGTAGCCGATCAGCACCAGACATGAGATCCAGAATTCAACGAAAGGGGTCATGCCCAAGCCCAGCAAAATCAACACCTGACTCAAGGCGTCCGCCGTATGGTCGACGAAGAAGCCGTACCGAGGCCTCTCAATGTGGCGAAATCGCGCCAGGGTTCCGTCGAGGCTGTCGCCGAACCAGTTGATCGCGATACCCAGGCTCGCCATCCACAGGAACCCAGCGTGCAGATGAGTCAGGCCGTAACTCACACAAGTGACGGCCGCGCCCAGTACCCCAATCACCGTGAGCATGTCGGGGCTCAGCCAGGCCGGCGCTCGTGCGGAAAGCCACTGCAGAACCGGCCTTTCCAGAGGCCCGGTGAGGCTACCGGTGACCCGAATGTGGTTCTGCCCAGAGCTCATGAGTCCATTCCTCTGTTCCAGACCGGACGCAACATCTTCCAATGTCCAGGCCGGCTCTTTATCTGTTTTTCAGCCGCTGACAATACCGCAAGCGTCAGCTCCTTGACTCGCTCAGGCGTAGCGTCTCCGCCCTCTGTGACGAACACCTCGCCGGCCGCTCCCCGGTATTGATTATCCCCCACGCGATGCGGAACAACGAAAAATACGGGCGAACCGTTCCTGATCGCCAATTCGGCATGCAGGGTCGGCATGGGTGCCTTGCTGCCAAAGAACGGCAGTCTCTCGCCGTGAGTTGTGGGGATGTCGATCCCAGTGAGCACGACACCGTTACTCTGAAGGCGGGCTTCGGCATCAGCCACGCTGGAACGAGAAATGGGAGTGGTCAGCAACCCATATTGGTGCCGAAGGGTATTCTCAGAGCGGTGGCTTCCGGAAGGTCGAGGGTCGGACAGCGCTTGAATGTCATAGCCCATCAAACCCAGGCGAAGAATCAACAACTCGAAACCCACCATGTGCGGCCCGACCAGGACCAATCCCCGGCCCGCCTGCAGACATTCTTCGCCACGGCGACGTGTCTGCTCGTCGACGTTGCACGCCGCGATAACCGCCTGGCGACCGCGTGCGACCGCCCCGTAAAGATCCACGATTCCCAGGGCCGTATTCACCAGAACATCAACGACAGCTTCGTCTACCGAAGGATGGTCGGGCGGCAGACCACGCACTATCGCCTGGTTGTAGCGAATCGAATCGCAGACCCGGCCCCGAGAACGACGGGCATATCCGCGGCCGATGAACCTGGCCAGCTGCCGCAGCAGGCGCACAGGCAGTGCCCGGGCTAATGTGCCGGCGACAGCGGGTCCGAGGCGGCTGTGAATCGCGGAGTCGATGTTCATCTGGTGTATCCTCAAATCCACATGGACAATGATCCTGGGAGAATAATACGTGTTCCTTGAGTCGCGCAACCTGCTGCGACGCCCCAGGCGCACGCTCTTGACCCTGATCGGCGTGACCGCCGGGGCGGCAGGCTACATGACCCTCCTCGCTGCCGGCGCGGGGCTCTTCTCCGAGTTTCAGGACGCCATCTCCCTTCTGGGGTCGGATTTGGTGGTGCAGGAAGCCGACGCCGCTACAGCCTGGACGTCACGAATCGTGCCTGCCGACGTAGAAAACCTACGAGCGTTGCCGAACGTGCAACGGGTCACCGAAGTGGTGCTAGCCGCCACGAAATTTCTTGGCCAGAAATACTTTATCGTCTTCGGTCTGGATCCGGACAGTTCGATTCTCTCCAAGGGCCGGATCATCGAAGGACGCACACACCGGGCGAACGGTGCCGAGATGATGGTCGGCCGACGCGCGGCAGGCGCCATCGGCCTTGTGGCAGGAGACCGGATTGAGGCCCGCGGTCAGGAGTTTCTGATCAGCGGCATCTACGAGACGGATCGCAGCATTCTCGACGGCGGCGCAATCATGGATCTCGAGGCCGCACGATCGATGTTCTCCTTTGGCGCCGATACGACACTGCTCTTTGTCGATGTTCAAGATCCCCATCGAATTGACACCGTGAAGGCGGTGATCGCCGAGACTTTGCCACACCTTGATGTCAGCCGCTCCGACATGTGGGTTTCAACATACGAGCAATTCCAGGTGGTGCGGAGGTTTACACGAGGCCTCGGGTTGTTCGCGCTGCTGATGACGACCATGTGGGTGTCCAATACCCTTCACGTGACCATCCTCGAACGACGGTCCGAGCTGGCGCTTCTGCGCGCTGTCGGCTGGCAAAAACGCCAAATCGCGGCCCTGGTGGTGCGTGAAGGACTGGCTTTGAGCGTGGTTGGAGGTTTCGCCGGAATCCCGGTGGCGATGCTGCTGGTTTTGGGACTCCGGCATCTCGGGGCGGCCGGAATCGTCTCCGCAAAACTGAGCCCGGCCATCGTCGCCGAGGGCGTAGCCATCGCCGTGCTTGCCGGGGTGATCGGCTGTATCCCGCCTCTTGTGCGAGCGCTGAGAATGCAGGCACTGGAGGCTCTTCGTGCAGCGTGAAGGCGTCAGCGTGAGCGCCCGTGGCCTACGCAAGACTTTTGACGGTGGTCTTGTACAGGCCCTCGTGGACGTTGATTTGGAGATTCTGCCCGGTGAGCGTGTGGCCATCATGGGGCCGACCGGCAGCGGCAAATCAACCCTTCTCGCCCTGCTGGCCCTGCTCGATCACCCTGATGCCGGCGCGCTCGAGCTTGGCGGAAAGCCGGCTTCTCAGATTCGTTGCCCCGAGAGTTGGCGGGCAACCAACCTCGGCATTGTTTTCCAGCTCCACCACCTCCTTGGTCACCTGACGGCGGTGGAGAACGTCATGTTGCCCTTGATTGGAAAAGGCGGGAGGGTGCGTGACCAGCACGAAAAGGCCCTGGCACTTCTCGAAAGCCTCGGCCTCGGCCACCGAGCGGACACGCTGGCTGCCCACCTCTCCGGAGGCGAACGCCAGATCACAGCCGTCGCTCGAGCACTGGTCAATAATCCGAAGCTCTTGCTCGCCGACGAACCTACCGGCAGCGTGGACTCGGTCACGGGTGTAAGGGTTCTCGAGATCCTCGACCGGTGGAGCGCCCGTCAGGGCGGATCTCTCGTGATGGTGACCCACGATCCGGCTGTAGCTTCGTGGAGCGACCGCGTAGTTCACCTGCGCGACGGACGTGTGCACCAGGATAGGTGCCTTTAGGGCATAGGCCGGTGATATGACCGAAGAATGTGGCATCTGGAGGCCGCTGCCCAACAGGTTCCTAATCTCCTTTTCCAGAGGACTATTTTCTACCTAATCTGAGCGATTCTGGCGGATGAGGTGTGCCAAGTCCTTGAGGCACTGGTGCTTGAAAAAAACGTAGGCAAACCGTGAATCCAAGCGGCCAATACGGTTGGCGCTCCCAGCAGGTGGCAACCGGGCAACGGAAGGAGTAGAATGCGTTGCCGCTATGCGGCAAATTGAAGGCTCCTAAGGACGGAACATGACTCAATCGAAGATTATCTGGACAAAAATCGACGAAGCTCCGGCGCTGGCGACCTACTCTCTGCTGCCCATCGTTCAGGCCTACACCCGAGGCACGGGCATCGATGTTGAAACACGGGACATCTCGCTGACCGGCAGAATCATCGCCAATTTCCCGGATAATTTGAACGAAGACCAGAAGATCCCCGACTACCTTGCCGAGCTGGGCGCTCTGACGAAATCACCGGACGCCAACATCATCAAACTGCCGAATATCAGCGCCTCGATTCCTCAGCTACAAAGCGCGATCGAGGAGCTGCAGAACAAGGGATATGACATCCCCAACTACCCGGAAGAACCCCAGAGTGACGCTGAAAGGGCTCTTCAAAAGAGATTTGCCGCGTGTCTCGGGTCTGCGGTCAATCCCGTCCTGCGTGAAGGCAACGCCGATCGAAGGGCGGCGGCATCGGTCAAGAAATTCGCACAGAAAAACCCACACAAGATGATGAAGCCCTGGCCGGAGTCGGGATCCAAGGCGCGCGTTGCACATATGGACGACAAGGACTTCTTTGCCAACGAGACGTCGACAACCCTCGATGGGCCAACCGAGGCCAAGATTGAGTTCGTCGGTGGCGACGGGACCACCACCGTATTGAAGCAGGGCCTGAAACTCCAAGAGGCCGAAGTCATCGACAGCACTGCGATGAATGTCGCTGCGTTGCGCGAGTTCTACGCTAAACAGATTGAGGCCGCCAAAGAGGACGGCGTCTTGCTGTCCCTGCACCTCAAGGCGACGATGATGAAGATCTCTGATCCGATCATGTTCGGTCACTGTGTGTCGGTCTATTACAAGGCGGCGCTCGACAAGCACGCCGAAGTACTGAAAGAAATCGGGGCCAACGTCAACAACGGCCTGGCTGATGTTCTACAGAAACTGGACCGATTGCCGGCCGCCAAAAGGTCAGAAATTGAAAGAGACATTGCAGCCGTCTACCAGACCCAGCCCGACCTTGCCATGGTCGACTCACGTAAGGGCATCACAAACCTCCACGTTCCAAACAACGTCATCGTTGACGCATCGATGCCTAACATCGTCCGTGACGGCGGCAAGATGTGGAACAACGACGATCAGCTTCAGGACTGCATCGCCATGGTGCCGGATCGCTGCTATGCGACCATGTACTCCGAAATTCTCGAAGACGCAAAAAGGAACGGCCAGTTTGACCCATCGACGATGGGCAGCGTCGCCAACGTCGGCCTGATGGCCCAGAAGGCCGAGGAGTACGGATCTCACGACAAGACCTTCGAGGCGCCGGCGAACGGTGAGATTCGCATCGTCGATGCCACAGGCCAAATCCTGCTCCGCCAAACGGTGGAGACCGGCGACATCTTCAGGATGTGTCAGGCAAAAGACGCGCCGATCCAGGACTGGGTAAAACTGGCGGTCACGAGGGCACGCGCTGCCGGAACCCCCGCAATTTTCTGGTTGGATGACGCCCGGGCTCACGATCGCGAGATCATCAAGAAGGTCAAGCAGTACCTCCCCGATCACGATACCAATGGGCTCGATATCAAAATCATGAAGCCTGTCGATGCGATGAAATTCTCGCTGGAAAGAATCCGCAAGGGCAAAGATACGATCTCAGTCACGGGCAATGTCTTGCGTGACTACCTCACGGATCTGTTCCCGATTCTCGAGCTTGGAACCAGCGCGAGAATGCTGTCGATCGTGCCCCTGATGGAAGGCGGAGGACTGTTTGAGACCGGCGCCGGCGGATCGGCGCCCAAACACGTGCAGCAGTTCATCAAAGAGGGCCATTTGCGGTGGGATTCGCTCGGTGAGTACTGCGCTCTGGTCCCGTCACTCGAGATGAATGCCGCCAACACCAAGAATGAAAAGGCCAAGATCCTTGCCGAGACCCTGGACGAGGCCATCGCCATGTATCTGGAGAACGGCCGTTTGCCTTCCCGAAAGGTCAACGAGATCGACAACCGCGGTGGGACGTTCTATCTGGCGATGTACTGGGCAAAGGCCCTCGCTGAGCAGGACACAGATCCGGCGATGAAGGCCCGCTTTGCCAAAGTCGCGGCAGACCTCGTAGAAAACGAGGCCAAGATTACTGAAGAACTGCTGTCCGCTCAGGGAAATCCCGTGGACCTCGGTGGTTATTTCTTCCCCGATAATGCCAAGGCGGAGAAGGAAATGCGCCCCAGCGCGACCTTTAATGCGATCATTGATGGAATGAGCTGACCTGGCATCTCGGCGACGGGGACCGCGACAGCGTCAGCAAACAGGTGCATGTGCAGAATCAGCGGCAGGGTCAGCAACCCGACCGCATCCGAGCAGCCAACGCAGGCGCAAAACCCAGAGAGCGTCCAAACCCTCAAGTCGGGACGTGCCTGGTGTGATTTTCTTCACCGGGCAGCCCCCCCGATTGAGCCGTTGCTGCGAAGAAAGTCGCAACCTGCCAATCCCCGGCGAGCGCGTTAGCGATCGAGTCTCGGCCAACGCCGTAGGCCGTCGAGGTCATTTTCCGGAGGGGCGACACTCTCCCGGTTCCTGAAACCAAGCCCATCCGGGAAATGCACCGAGCGGGGGCGATCGGCAGTTGTTGCATTTTCGGTGACCTTCAAGCGACCCCGAAGGCCGGGGATGGC
>Ga0164315_10001132_pt1 | contig 19913 bp, 16 predicted proteins | sample GuaBasSedimGuay6_FD_113737 | JGI IMG/M metagenome (GOLD analysis project Ga0164315, IMG submission 113737) | Subseafloor sediment microbial communities from Guaymas Basin, Gulf of California, Mexico - Guay6, Core 4569-2, 0-3 cm | ecosystem: Environmental > Aquatic > Marine > Hydrothermal vents... | reverse complement strand
GGTCATTTCAGTCCACTCATCCGGCGTTTCCAGCTTGCCCATACGTAAAACACGGGCGACCGGGCGACCACCCATCTCGACAATATCAGTCGCTTGCATGACTTTTACCAATTTTCCGTCCTGATCCCAGTACTGCTCTTCCAACAACACGAAATCGTCACGAATTTTCAACACCTCTTTGCCCCAGACGGTTGCGGCATCATCAAACGGGATGGCTTCGACGGTATAGACCATATGTCCATCTGCCTCTGTTTGGTCAGTCAAACGGTGATCATATTGCTCAAGGATGTCAGTGGACTTACTAATATCCTTGTTGGAAAAATCACTACCCATCCAGCCCTGGCTCATCATTGAAGAAGGGATCTTGATAATCCGATTTATTTTCGGAGAGAACGACCACATGTCATTGTCTTTTAGCAAGGTGCCGTTACCCGCATCCTTTTTGGGCTTTGTCACACGTACCAGTGACAGTTTGTCGCCCTCGCTCCAGGCGCGCATGGACATGGACCTTTCCCAGTCAGCCCGGTGGATGGTCATGGTCATCTCCGAATAGGAACTTAGGCCGCGCCAGTGATCCATGGCAGCACGTACCAGTTCTTTTGCATCGGTGATTTCTGCGGCGCTCAGACTAGCGGAGAGAACGCCCGGGAACACCAGCAAGGACAGCACCAAAAACACAAGCCCCTTTCTGAATCCATGGCGCAAGTTGGAGTCCAGAACTGCACGACCTGATAGTTCCATGTACTTTGCTCCCCGGTTAAATGTAGTAATGAAGGCTATCATATGTACATAAAATAGTTGAGATATTAACATCAACTTAACGGCAAACAGGTATCATTTGCGCATGCAAGATCGCAAGCAGGTTCCAGTGAAAATCAGGACAGGAAACAAGACCGGCATTTGGCTGGCCCTGATGGCCGCGCTCAGCATACATATCATTATCGTATTTCTGCCGGTTAGCAGACAATTGACTGTCTCTGAACCACCCGCTGCAAAACTTGAAGTTCAATTAACCACTTTCACTTCACCTTCCGAACCACCCTTGGCGGAAGTCAAACCTGAACCAGAAACAGAACCAGAATCAATAAAGAACGTTGCGCAAGTAAAACCCGAACAACAGCCGCCCAGGCCTCAACCGCCCGTGATGGCCATAATTCCTCAAACGCCGGACCTGGATAACATACTTGAAACCATGGGTGAATTGGAAAGAAGGGAGCTGACAAATTCTATCCTGAGCAGGCAATTCATTACTGAAGAGTCCGTTACCGATGAAATCTTTGGTCCTCAGTTACTACAACAACCCTCGGAATTTCAAAAAGAATTTCACTACCCTGTCAGAGCGGGCATGATTGCCATGTTGGATCAACCGATGCAGGAATTGCCTTTTGCCTACACCCCCGGTTTAATCCATTTTGCCTATGACCCTGGTGTCAAAGGTGACTTGCAGCGTTTTTGGGATGTCATCACACCTGAGTTTGGCTGGAGGACCAAATATGGAACCGAAGTCAGGTGTAGATGGATGCTGGTAATCGTGGGTTGTGGCTGGAAATAAGTGACAGGTCGCTGTGCCCGAAGACAACAACCCGTCGTTTTACCAACAATCAACCAAAGTACCGGTTTTAGTTCTGAGACCAGCCTGGTCCAAACTCATAGTTCCACAACCATCCTGGTCCTGACCGGACTTCGGTGCGGCTTGTATGTTATAAGCCGTTGCTGAAGCAGCAACGGAAAAAGTATAAGTGTAGAAATCCGTAGTGGTAGGCAGAGCAGCGGTGGCATAGCTGTTTGTCTGTGTGAAAACACGTTCAGCCTGGCCTACAAACTCGATCAGATCCGTCTGGGCGTCCGCCCGTCTACCCTTTCTGATACTCTGCTGATAACTCGGCAAGGCAAGAGAAACCAGGATTGCCATCACCGCGATGACAATCATTAGTTCCACCAGTGTAAAGCCAGTGGCCTCTCCAGCCTTTTTGTGCAACATGGCAATCATCCATCATCAAGCAGGTCACGCCATGATTGACGACCAATCGTACCGGTTGATAGCTCCTCTTCGGGTGAACCTGTGTTCGGATCGATAAAGCCGGCCTTGCCACCATTTCCGGTATAGATATTGATCCACTCCTCTGTGCCATCTCTGAATAACGAATATATGGTCACCGAGTCATCATCATTTTTAGTATCAGTTCTGATGTATGTTGTGCCATCGCTATAGGTTCGGGTCAAGGTGGTCACCAGTCCATCGTCACTGACCGTGGTGGCATCTGTCCAGAACAGTCCCGACCCGAAAATTCCATCTGTCGGATCGGCTGATCCCGGTGCCTTGGTTTCAGATTTGTCACTGAAATCCCAATCTTGTGGGGGATCCGGAATCCACCCCTCCAGTCCATAGCAGTACTTATTAGGATGGTGCCAAAATGTAGTATATTCAGCCAGAACATAAGAGCGGAATTGCTCCTGCTTGACCCGCCAGCCATAGCTTACGTCCGGACCATTAAGTTCGAGTTGGCCCGGCGGTGTATCAGGTTTAATCAGCTGAAATGTCAACGAACCATCAAAACGCTCACCATTGGGACCCAGCAAACCATCCTTGGCACCATCCACCATCGAACCATCCTTGTTCACCTTGTTAACACACCCGGTCTGGGTGGGAATCAGGCCAGCACGTATCTGACCCCCGTCTCCCCACCAGTCTTTGGATGTAAATGCATCCAGCGGTAAGTTAAAAATAAAGGTCCCAATATTTTCTTGGGTATAAGTGGGCAAACCATCAAGCAAGGTTTCAGCGCTTGTTTCACTTGCCAGGTTACCGTAAGTTTTGACGTTTTCATAATTGGCACCACCCACGGATAATTTGGCTGCCGGGTTAAGATACTGGTTCATGACCAATATTTTGAAAGGTGTAGTTGGATCAGGAATGGCTTTTGGCAGATTGAAATCGATCAGACTTGCATTGAGCATATTCACACCCGTGACATCGTATTTATCGTCATATTCGTGAACGTGTTTTTTGTTCAAATAATCCGATGAGGTAACCGTTCTCTCTTCAACCTTATTGCAATAAAGGGTTTGCCAATATTCAACCTTATCGATTTTATTGTCGTCCTTACAGATAGCGCCCGTAGAGTAGTCGCTCAACCAGGTATAGCCATCCGAAATGTCAGGGTGGTCTTTACATTTATTGGTTTCCTTATCCAGTTCTTTGGCGATATCTTTGGTTTTTTTACAAAGCAAAGCCGTCTCAAATTCTTCCGTGGGATAGTTACCGGTCGTTGTTGTTTCCGGTCCATAGTAATAAATATCGTAATCAAAATGACCGCCCGACACACCCGGGTCCACCGGCGGCGTAGGTACACCATCGGAAATCGGCAAATCGGGATGAAAGGTGTAGAGCGTGGTGCTTAGTCCTTCGGCTTTGACCAGTGTTGGTTGTGAAAAAACACCTTCTCCCAGGTATTTTGCAACAGGAATTCCGCCATTGGCAGCGAGATCAGAACTATCAAACGAACCATCTTCATTCAAGTCAAAGATTGGACGACCTGGTGTCCCGCCTGTATGAAATACCAGTTCATTCAACCAGTTCTCACCTGTTCCAAGCGTTGGGTTGGTAGACAGAAAGTAAAAACGACCGCTGTTGTGGAACGGCATTTCACCGACAACACGCTCACCCGGCGGCAACGCAACTCTCCAGCCTTTGTGATGCCCGCTACCCGTCGTCCAATCCGGCGCATTATTCGATATGGTACGCACACCACCGCCATTATAAGTAGATGTGGTAAACGTTTGGGTCAGAATTTGATTATTGACGTCGGGGGCCCCATCCCAAATCCCATAGGCATAATGTACGCTTGTATTTTTCTGATCACCCGATGAAAGAATTCTTCCCGTGGCAAAAGCGACCATCTGTCCCCAGTAGGGATAAGGATGGGGTCGAATCACCGGTGCGCTGGTGATTGCCTGGACGGGAGAGGTGGTAAAGAGCAGGCTGGAACTGGGCGGACTGGTGGTTAAATCAAACTTCCACATATTGCCATCAATATCACCTGCATAGGCATACTCGGGTCGTGAATCGCCATTGGTATCATAGAGGGTCGGTGTGGATAGACCATTCGGACTTGCTGTAGAGCCAGAGCCCGTGTCGATGGCGGAGATCAGCGCACCCGTATTGGCATTGATGACATATAAAACTGCATGACCGTTACCCGTGTTCATGTAGCCGTTGCCGATAATAACTGCTGGCGTGCCATCCCGAAGCCTTGTCAGTTTCGGTGTACCATAAGTGTGACCTAAATTTGCAAAATCTCCTGTTGCAGTGATTTCCCACATGACCTTGTCAGCAGCATCCGTCTCACTTGTGGTCGTCGGTGTCGTAACGTTAAGTGCATACAAGCCCTTGCCTCCTGCGCCCAGGCCACCAACCAAAATGGTCTTGACCGTGTCAGAAATATCCATTCTGGCGACACTGATAGGCCCATCGACAAAATGCGTGAGTATGTACGGTTTGTCTGCCAGTTTGCTTAATTTGGGTATCAACATCGAGGGGATGTAAGCGAAATGCTCAACGCCGGTGTTTGCATCAATGACATGCAACATACCGTCATTGGCTCCCACAAACAGGGTTTCATTAACACCGTTATCCAGATAGTAGATATTTGAGTGCAGTACGGCACCGAAGACGGACTCCCGTTGGTAAAATGCCGCTCCGTTTGGCTCTTCATTGCTCCGGTCACCACGGACAAAGTTAAGCATGGCTTCAGATCCAAGTGCTGTTTCTTCTTCCCCGGTCATGTTAGCCCAGCGAAATGCGCCGCCAAGGGTCACAATGGTTCGACCTGTGCTGTAGTTTGCGGCATCCAGTAACGAGGCGGCTGTTGTCAGGGTCGGGTCTGCCTCGTCCCAGGGACCGGTGGTTTGAACCCTCGCAGTGCTATTGATATCATAGGCAATTACATTGCCTGCCCAGGTGTCCTTGCGGTAGTCCAAATGGTAGAAGTTCTCTGCTCCACCTGAAACATCCATGAATGTCACGACGGGTTTGGAAATCCAACCCGTTGGTTGTGAATCAGGTGTGAATATGGGCGCTGAAAAGGCTGAAGCTGTCAGCATTAATAACATGAAACCAATGAAGAGGTTCTGTTTTGTTATGCTTTGCATGACATTTGTCTCCAAAATATTTTTACCAACACGCATCGGTCAGTGTGTAAACGATAATGCGTGCAGACGATAAGTCGATTGCAATTGAACAAGACTGTTGATGTCTCCGCCCCATGCACGCGTGGTAATTCTGAAAGTCGCGTAAACCCGGCTTGAATCTACGCTTGGATCCGTTCGGATCAATTCAATAATGTATTCAGGTTCGGCCACGATGCCGGCAATACCCGTGGTAGCCGTTACTCTCGCGCCGTTTACAACCGGGAACACCTCCGACTGTAATGGGTCGGTCGTGCTACACAGACCAGTGACACAATAGGGCTCTGATGTGGTTCTGAATGGCGCACCGGATAGTTTTAACGGTACAAATGGCGTGTCCCCGCTTTCGATATAGGCCTCGGCCTCACGCAAAGCGCTCTCAGCCGCCTGGAAAGCCACATTGTGATTCTGCGAGTTACCCGCCATTCTCTCTTCCAGCGCGGTTACCTTCAGTGCACTGATCATGATGATGGTCAGAAGTAACAGCACGATAAGACCAATGATCAGTGCGATGCCCGATTGATGTTTTTGATATCCAGTCATGTTTAAGCGTCTGTTCACTTTATGGCAGCCGGTTGCGTAAGGTAACTGTAGAGGTAAAATTCCTCGTGATCCTGCCACCATCGGTGGTCAGGTTGCTCTCCAATGTACGTGCCACCACTGTCAGCCTGACACTGACAGCCTGCGCCATACTGGTGATACTTGCCGAATCAACGAAATAATTTGGAGCATCATCATTATCGGTATCCTCACCATACAGAATCTGCAGGTTTTCAATACCTTCAACCAGTTCGGTATTCACCCCGTTGACACTTCTGAAAAGCGCTGGAGCACCGGAGGAACCGTTTCCGATGGAATATATGGTTGTGTCGCTGGTAACTCCGGTACCGCAGGCATTGGTCTGCCATATGACAGTGACCGTGTCAGAGTTATTCAAGCCGTTATTGTTGGTACCGGCAATGGCAGTGGCAAGACGATCCGCCGTTACACAGGTACGGTAGTCAGACATGCGTAGATCGCGTGCTAAAAATGACATGGCAAAGCGTGCGTTTTCCTGCAAACGCGACATGTTTTCGTTTAAACGATAATTCTGTTTTGAGTTAACAAACAGGCTGATCATTGCCGCCGTAATAAAAATACTGAGCGTAATGGCGATCATCAACTCGATAAGAGACAGGCCCTTCTGGGACTGCCGATTATTAGTGATCATGGCTGAAAGCTCACTTGTAAACCGGGATCATTGACATCGACGAGACCGTCCCGATTATCGTCCCAGCTGACGCTGATGGTGTAGATACCCCCCGTAAGCGAGATGCTGCCTGAGCCACCGGACAAGGCAGCGGCCAGATCAGCATTCCATTCAGCCAGGTCATTCTGTGCCAATTGGGCCGCTGTACACCCACCGGTGGTCTTACACCCCGCCAGTGGATCTTCAACTTCCGGTTCAACATCAGCGACCTGCACAATAACGATGTCCAGACCACCGTCAAACGACTGTATTCCTGCTGGCGTCATGTCCTTTTGAGGTGTTGCCACATCTATTGGTATTTCATCTACCGGCGTTTCCTCTTCCACAGGCGTTACATAACTAATCATGGTACCCGCATTGGAGCGCATCCTGTCCGCGATATCGTAGGCCAGCACCGTGGCCTGGCTACGATGGTAGGCACTGTGATTATTCCTTAAACCGGTAGCCTGCATGCCGGCCAGGCCTAACAAACCAATAGAAGTGATCACAATAGCGATCAATACCTCTAACAGGCTAAATCCCGTTTGCCGGCTTTTCTGAGAAATAATATTGTAGAAACCATTCATGATGCATATGCCTCACTATGCGCACAAAAACCTTTCTATGTCCGCGTTGTCTTCAATGACATCCCTGAAATCACTTTCCGTGAAAAGACGCGCACGTCCGGAAGGACCGACAATAAGTCCCCGCGCATACTGCGATCCGCGTGAGTCACAATGTATGAAAATACCATTTGAACCGGTTCTTGCGAGGCCGGTATTGGCATAAACGATTTTAGCTTGCGTGAATCTCAGCGTGTTACCCGTTGCTAAACCGCCATGCACACGCAAAACTTCATCACCTTCATCAACAGTGCCATCAAAATCGTTGTCAATGAAGACGATCCAACCATCTTGCCAGGCACCCGTGCAACTGGTGCCATCACTGCTTCGGCATATGGTGATACTATTATTGCGCTTTATGGCTTCGCTTCGCCCAAGATTAAGCGTAGCCTGTAATTCATTAATCTGTGTAGCCGACCGGTTGTTCTGGACAAAGTCCCGCATGCTCGGTGCTGCGGTGGCAATAAGAATACCTGCGATGGCCAATGTAATCATCAACTCGATGAGTGTTAATCCTTTAATCTTCATGGGGTTTCTAGACATTTCTCAGCTCCAAATTGTTACTCGTCTCAATGAACATGCACATCAATTCGCCAGGCCTGGAAACAAGGCCGGAATCATAGATGCGGAATAGATTATTTGAGTGCGTTGGTATTTTGAGGAGGAACAATACGGTAAGACTGATCTGGAGATATCCATATCAGTGGTTCTGTAAATTCCCTTTAAATATTTCAATGCACTTCCTTGCACACGTGAATATCCTTATTCAAACAGATACGTTTTAACGAACCATCAGAGCAGCAATCCTTAGCGCCCTGCGTACCTGCTTTCGAAGTTAATTATATCAGAAAGTCTTGATAAACCGTGCAGAAACAGTACCGCAAGTCAGGAAAAAACTACCGTTTGTACCAATATCAGCCTTGAAACACTCTCAATTGCCGAGCTAGACTGCATAGGCAACAGAACAAAACAGGCCCTGGATGGCAACACAGAATCAACCTGAACACGGAATGTTTAGATCACTGAAGGGTCTCTGTGGCCTTTTTGTCATCACGCAAATTTTGCTAAGTTGTAGTGTAATAACACAGCTTACACCCCAGGATGACAGCGCATTAATTCAAAACCAGCGCATTGATGAGGCCAGACTCGAACTACTAGGACTTGCAGAAATCGACAGCCTGATCAAGTTGGACAATGATTGGTTGGCGGATCAGTTTAGCCACGCTTTGAGGACTCACGCCGAATCAACGGGACGGCTGAGTTTTCGCAAACTGGGTTTTAAGTTCTCAAGGCAATTCATTTTATTAGAAGCGATAGTTGATATATCAGATCAGTATGACAATGTCATTTCTGCATCGCTAAGAGGCAATGTTCTGCTGGATTTCAGACCCGACCAGCTGGAGTGGATAGCAAGTTTCAGCCAACTGCAAATCAGTTCGAAGGACTTTACTTTTGAAGACGGCAGCTATACCGGACACGTTCCGGAACTCGGCCTGCATTTACTTGACTTAGTCAATACGGATATTGCCAAAGCCCTGATCAGTAGCGGCAATAACAGCTTACCACTTGATACTGTTCCACTCGGCGAAGTTCAGGTGGGTGCGGCACTGCCTGGGTTCAGCACATCTCCCGCTCGACACAGCCAGCCGCTCAGAGGCTTTCTGATGGTGGCAGGTAGTGCAATGCTGATTGACACTTCCTCTACAACTGTCGCACTGGATATGACATTTATTCCGAATCTTTCAGAATGCCCCTCCGATGTCACGGTGACAAGGGCCGTATTTGCCCGTGATATCGAATCCCGTGAACCCGTGGGTATCGCCGACAACCAGGGACCCGCGGAAGGCGTCCGTTACTTCTTTTCGGAAATATCCGGTGCGAAACGGCCTGTGACTATCATTCACTACTGGTTCGCAAATGGTTTCCCACTAGCCGTTGAGGAATTACCGGTAGGAGTTAGCAAACGCTGGCGAACCTGGTCAGGAATCGGTTCAACACATGGTCATGGAGATCGCCTGGAAGTATTGGTGGTTGAGAAAGAATCCGGTTGTATTTTGTATTCAGAATTCGTCCAGATTGCTGAAGCCGAGACAACAAGCCCCGGCACAGATCAGACACGGACAAGGCAGTTTTTTACAGCATACAAGGATGACTTCAATAATCGCACAGCCGGTTTTTCTATCAAGGAAGACAAACCGGAGATTGCACTGATTGAGACCAGACGTGTTTTTATACGTGATGTCCTACAGGCTTCGCTGGCAAACTTGAATATTGATGCTGAATTTGACATGTCGGCACTTTCTGACCGGCAATTTACGGCCCTGCTTCGACCGTTTGATGCTACCGATATTATTTGTGAGCAGCGCGACTGCCCCCCTGCCCCGGTCTGCAAGATCCACATTTCACAATGCAAACGCTACAAAGACACACGTGATTGCGTATCCTGCCTGTTTCGCAACCCGCTAAATAACCGTTGTATCTCGGAAGCCATTGATCCGGTTTGTGAAGCATCCCGTAGTCAGCAGAACGCCAGGTATGATGCCGATCGGAGAGACTGTGTTACCCGTGCAGAAGTGTCAAAGCAGGAATGCGACCGACTGAATATCCAGGCATTGCGTAGTTGTCAGATTGAATCCGGATTTGCTGACTCCGCCTGTGAATCTGTTAAAACAAGTATGAAAACCCTGAAACCAGGGTCTCCTCTCGCTCACATCAGTGCACAGGTACGGACCAGTGGCAGACTCAGCGCCAACTTCTCCAACTTCCGGATAGAAGGTGATCTTGAGCGACTGAAGCTCGATATGGCTTTGATCTCCGATATTCAGATAGAGGGTGACATAAATTTCAGCCCGGGCAAGATCAACCGTCCATTGGCCCTGTGTATCGCGGACTGGAGTACATCTTTCACAAGCAGGTTTGCAACCACACCGGCAGTCAAAAACCTGCTGAGCAACTTCGAGGAAAGCCATAACACTTTGATTGCCCAATGGTCGGGATTCGGGTTGACGATTGACGCCAAGCCTTCGCCACTGGAAACTACATTTGTGGGCGATCCAGGGCTTTTGGCCAACTGTAAAATTGGTTTGACAGTTAACCAGGTAGAGGCATCAATCACGGGTGATGACGCGGAGTTTTACCGTGGTCATATTGAACTTGAAATCCAGCCCCTGCCCACCAGAATTCACCTGGCTCCTGCTTCGGTGTTATCCGGCGATACAGTGCACAGTGGAGAAGCCAGACTTTCTGCCTCACACCTGCGCTATGACATCGAGTTGAGGCGATAACCCAGTCCGCGTACCGTCTCAATGATTGAGTCAGAACCGTTTACATCAATCTTTTTGCGCAATTTGCCGATATAAACATCCACAACATTGGTCAACGGATCCATGTTCAGACCCCAAACATTGCTGAGTATGCGTTCACGGCTGAATAGGGTTCCCGGATGACTCATTAGCAACTCAATGATTGCAAGCTCCTTGGCGGTCATGTTGATGTCCTTGCCATCCACGGAAAAACGCAATGATTGCCGATCGAACCTCAGGGGACCAATCGAAAGCAGTTGTTCCTCAGAGGCTATTTCCGAACTTCGACGCATGACTGTCTCGATTCGTGCCAGCAGCTCTTCGAATGAAAATGGTTTGGTCATGTAATCATCAGCACCCATACGCAAGCCGGCGATAACGTCATCGAGGCTATCCATGGCTGAAAGGATGATCAGAGGAGTGTTAATCTTGTTCATACGCAATTGCTGGCATATGTCGCGACCGTGTAAACCCGGCAGCATCATATCCAGCAGCAATAAATCAAAATCACCTTCAAGTGCCAGCGACAAGCCCGTTTCACCATCGTTGGCTATGACACTGAAGTGCCCCTCGGCGCGCAAACCACGTTGTAAAAAATCCGCAATCCGTGGTTCGTCTTCAACAATCAATATTCTCATGCCACAGCCTTTAATTTTTCTTCAGCAGGCAGAACCACCATTGCCAGCGCACCATCACCCGGTTTGCCTTCAAGTGTAATCCTGCCTTTATGGGCTTCCACAATCGCCTTGGCAACCGGTAAACCCAAACCGGTACCACCAGCATAACCCTGGGCTTTTCCACCACGGAAGAAGCGCTGAAACGCCTGTCGTGCTTCTTCCTTTGTCAGCCCAATACCCGTGTCGCGCACCGACACAACAATCTCTTTCTCGTCACGTTCAAGACTTACCATCACCGCATCACCCTGTCTGGAATAACGCAGAGCGTTGTCGATCAAAATGGAAAATACCTGGCGAAGTCGCCCCGCATCACCCATGACCACAGCATTTACATCTTCCAGGTCAATTTCAATGTCAATTGCGTTGCGCTCGGCCCTGGCACTGAAATCCGTACATGCGGCTTTCACGAGGGCATTAACTGAAACCGGGCGAATTTTCAGACGGGGCTCTCCCGCATCGGCACGGGCAATAAACAATAGGTCATCGATCAGACGGGTCGTTTGATCAGCCTGCTCAATGATCCTCGTCAGGGTCTCCTGGTACTCCGCCTTGGTCTTGCTTCTGCCTCTGAGTGCGATCTCTGACTCACCACGAATCACGGTTAACGGTGTGCGGAATTCATGCGAGATATCCGCCAGTAATTTCCGTCTGTTTTCGTCGACAAGCTCCAATATCTCGTTGCTGCTCTTCAAAGCGCGGGTGCGCTCTTCAACAATGGCCTCAAGACGGATATTGGAATCACGCATCGCCGTGCGATGATCGGCCAATTGTCGCGCCATGGTATTGAACGCTTTTCCCAGTCGTTCAAATTCTTTTTCCTGTAACTCTGGAATACGGTGGTTCAGGTCATCGTTACTGAAAGCCCCGGCGCCATGATATAACTCTCTCACAGAACGTGTCAGACTGCGCGAAAAAAGCCAGGCAATCATTGCGGTGAGCCCTGCCAGTGTCAGCATAAACAGTGGCAACACCCCGGTTATATAGTGCGCGAGAGAAATGCTCTCCTCATTTGCCTCAGCGAGTTCTTTGCTGCGCGCAGCCAGGGTGACATGCATCAGCTCATTGAATATTTCTGCTGTACCCGCAGCGTGTAAAATATCGGACTCAGCAAGTGCATATCCGGGTCGTTGTTGTTCCAGAGCAGTCCGTATGATTTCGCCCGATTTGATAATGGACTCTACAAGGATCTCTATTTCATTGAGCGCCTGCATTTCATCCGTCTCACCATCGATTCTACGCTGGGCACCTTCCTCTGCAAGCGCGTGCCGTATGTCAATTATGGCAACACGCAATAACCTTGTGTTTTCGTGCCAGTGCGGCAAATCGCTGACCGCACCGTTGGCGACGCTTTCATCGATCATGCTTAGTTTCAGTGCGGTCTGCGCGGAAAGAGTACGGTGACCATTGAGAACGGAATTGGCAATAGTGATACGTTCCACATCGTATTCAAACCACTGCACACTGTCATAAAAGTACCAGGCCAGCGCCAGCGTTATCGTCAGCATTGCGCCGAACGCTACATGCAATTTTCGACTGAATCGCGTCTTCATTGCTGCCATATCCGTATGATAAATCCTGGTTCCTTCCAGTTTATGACCCTAAGGATACCAAACAAAATGCAAGTACAATAGAATGTTTGGCTTCATCATGTATGCCGTCAAATTGGAAACTTACCAAATTGAAGCTATTAATCATATTTAACCCCAAGGCCGCTCACGGTCGTTCGGTCAGGAAACTGGCGGGTATCAAGGCAAAGTTTAAAAGCCTCGGTATCAATGCGAAACTCATGCCAACAACCCATCCGGGACATGGCAGGGAGCTGGTGGCAAAGACCGAATTGACTGAATTCGACGGGCTTGTCGCCGCCGGTGGGGACGGCACCGTATTTGAGGTTCTCAACGGTCTCTACCAACACCCTGCATCAGAACGTATACCGTTGGGTCTGTTGCCGATCGGCACAGGTAACGCTTTTGCACGTGAACTGGACCTGCAACCCGGAGCATGGTCGGAAGCCATCGATATCCTGCACAGGAGACGCACTCGCAGAATGGATGTCGCCCATGTCAACGCGGCGGATCAGTCCTACTATTTTTTGAACATCGTGGTGATGGGCTTTGGGGTGAAAGCCAGTTTGACTGCAAAGAAACTCAAGTTCTTTGGTGATTCAGCCTACACGCTGGCGACCTTGTGGCAGGTTCTGAAATTGAAGAGTTACCCGCTTGAGATGGAGATCGATGGAAAGCCTATCCATAGCGACAATGTATTTGTCACGATCTCGAATAGTCGTTATACCGGCACACATTTCCTGATCGCACCTGATGCTGTTATCGATGACGGCCTGCTCGATGTTACCGTTCTGAGGAAACTGCGACGCGGTCGATTACTTGGTCTGTTCCCAACCATCTACGATGGACGGCACGTCGAACACGAAGAAATTTCTACCCATCAAGCCAGCCATATCAGTATCCAATCTCCTGAAGCCATGCTGCTGGGTCCGGATGGAGAATTCTGTGGTAAAACCCCGGCCGAAATACATTGTTTGCACCAGGATTTGAGCATTTTTTATTAATTGCCTGACAGCCGAATCCCTGGACAGGGATGGCTGTTGGCGGAATTTGCTATACAAAGGTGAATCTCACCCATCCGCATACGTTGAGCGACTCACAAAGCGACAACCATTTGACCTGCAACAGCGACACCGGGTGGTGATTTCCGTGTACTCAAAGACGGTAGCGGTGGTATCAGTTCAAATGATGTGACCGGTGAAGTACAGATACCGAAAAAAAGCTGAGACTCTTAAAGAATTATTGCTTTTCAAGACACTCGGTGGCCGTGCAGACCACGGCACCCAGTGTCCAATCCACATCAGTGGTGTTCGCATCAGCAGGCAGGCCAAGGGTATCCAGGACACTTTGAAGATAGACGGCACGGAAGCACGATGAGACCGGCTCAAAGCCACTATCAATACCCTTACGGCAAAACTGCTCGATATCGTCATCTCTCATATAACGAAAGGCGTCACTCAAATACCAGCGCTGAGTTTCAGCAACCCTGATGTTTTTCCCGGTATTAACCGCAGCCGCTGAAAAGCCCCCCATTCCGACAGAGCAGTCAACTACCTGCCATTCCGAATTTTCTATCCCCACACCACGCTCACAGGCCTTAGAAGAGCCAAATTTTTTCCAGGCTTCGTCCTGACCCCAACCCAAAAATGAATAACTGTATATCGCCACCTGGTGATCTTCGACCTTCACCTGGCGGGTTGTCTCACATTGCGGACAGGGAAATGTAACCTGTATTGAAGCACCACCCATTTCGGCAACACCAAAATTATCATCATCCTGATTTTCCCGGGTTGCCAGCCATGCGAATAGTCCCTCTTCAAATCCGCTGAGCGTGCGTGTGGTTACATCCATACCAACTGCGGCACCCAATCTTTGATTGAGCATATCCCACAGTAGTTCACTGCCCGTGAGATCAACTTGCTCAGCCAGTCTCATCCCTGCGGTCGCGTACACAGACACGGTTTTTACATCGCATTGTTCCCGCCAGTCGAATGCGGCCCATTTCGGTTCGCCTTTGCTGGTGGGTGGCCCGTCAGATCGCATGCTTTCAAGAGCTGTGACAATATCATCGACAACGGCTCCGGCATTAGCCATGGTCTTACCTCGTACCTTCCTGACCGGGTCCGCCAGCGCACCCACTTTCGGGCCTACATGTTTCAGCCAACCGATGTCAGTTTGCTGATACACATAAAGCCGGGTTCTCTTACTACCTGCATCGTAGATGATATGACAGCCTGGCAGATCCGCAGTTGTTGAATCCGGCTCTACCTGCCTTGTACAGGCGCCCAGGAACAGACAACTGAACGCCAGCACAGAAACAAATTTACCAGGTACTTGCATCGGCCCTGCCCCAGGCTGTTTTCCAGTGATCAGGAACGTTGGTCTCTTCCAATAGACAGCCAGGCGCTATCAACGGATACATCTCATCGTACTGTTTATATACAGTCCCTCCGACACGCTGATGAATATGATCATGTAATAAATAAGAGTACTTATATCGACAGTCATCGGTGGTGTTTACTCGCTTATAAATGACGTGTGGGTATGTCTATTTTCAATTTTCTATTGAATAACAACGCTTACTCAACTTGAACTTTCAATGGATCATGTCCAGACTGGAGGCGCTGGAAACCGTGGATACTAACATAAGATTTGCCCTGCAAGACCGCATAGGTGTATAACGCGTACTGTAAATAAAGCGTCGTTTACACTGGGAAATTGAAATAAAATAATGTTTGATGTGATTTAAATATGACCCTGGTATTACAATTAACGGACACACATATACTCCCGCCGGGACAAGTGCTTTATAACCAGATTGATACGGCACTCCACCTGCGTGAAACCGTCAAGCAAATTAATCGCATGCGACCAATGCCGGATGCATTAATCGTCACTGGTGATCTTGCTGAGCAGGGTGACAAAGTGGGTTACAAGCACTTTCTTGAACTGATAGAACCCCTGAAAATGCCGGTCTATGTTGTTCCGGGCAACCATGATAATCCGCAAACTATGATGGATTCGTTTGCCGGCACCTCCTGCTTTCCAGTTTCCGATGATACCTATCAATATGCTGTCGAAGATTTACCTTTCAGAATCCTGGCACTTAACAGTCGTTGTGATGGCAGTGAGTTACCGGAATTGGGAAAAAAAAGGCTATCCTGGCTCAAACATCAGTTGGATTCTTCAGACAAACCCACACTCATCGCATTGCATCACCCACCCATGACGACAGGGATCGAATTAATCGATATGGGAGGATCCGAATGGTTTCAGGGACTCAAGTCACTACTGGCTGAATACAAACACGTGAAACTGCTGATCTGTGGACACTGCCATACCGACCTTTGCGGCCGAATCGGACAAGTTCCTGTTTACATGGCACCAGCAACTGCTCATCGGCTTATCGCAAGCCGTGGTATTGATATTGCGCCCTCTACCATTATCGCACCGGCAACACCCACTCTTCATCAGTTTATCGACGGTGAGTTTCTAAGCGGAAGCCATGCATGGCCCGAAAACGTGGAAGAAGACCGGATCGATAGGGTATCCGGCCTGTCCTGGGATGTTCTTAAACAAAAAATGTGGGGTTCCAGATCTTAGCCCCCGCCGCCACACCTGCCGCAATATGGCTCATACTCATTGAGTTTTACAATCTCCACTGCTAGTCTCACCAATATATTCCCATTCAGGATAATTAGAACCATGGCCGCGTATGCTGATATCACCGGTTGGGGCAAATGCATGCCACCGGCAATACTAACCAATGATGCAATTGCCAGTGTCATTGACACCACTGATGAGTGGATAAAAACCCGCAGTGGTATCGCCGAACGTCGTGTATCACATGTCTCAGTTAGTGACATGGCAACCGTTGCCGGTCAGAGAGCCCTGGCCGCAGCTGATATCAGTTCAAGCGAAGTTGACCTGCTTATAGTCGCAACCTGCACACCTGATACGGTCATCCCAAGCACTGCGGCCCACGTACAGCGCAAGATCGGTGCAAGCAACGCCGCTGTATTTGACCTCAATGCCGGTTGTAGTGGGTTTATCTATGGCCTGTCAGTCGCCACCGCGATGATTCGTTCCGCTGCCTACAAGAAAGTACTGGTCATTGGTGCAGAGCGTGTGACCTGGTTCCTGAACTGGGCTGTACGGGATACTGCTGTATTATTCGGTGACGGTTCGGGCGCTGTCGTGCTTGAACCATCTGAGCAGGAATCAGGATTGCTTTACTCCCACCTCGGTTGTGAGGGTGAAGCAGCGGATGCCCTACACCTGCCGAATTTCGGAACAGCCAAAAATCGCTTTGCCGATGACTATGACCTGTTTGAACACCGTTTTGATGGCAGAGAGATTTTCCGGCGCGCAGTCAAAGGTATGGCTTACGAAACAAATATTGTTCTCGATGAACTGGGATTGTCCAAAGACGATATCGACCTTCTTATTCCCCATCAGGCCAACCTGCGCATTATCGAGTCACTGGCGAAATACTTGTCGATCGATATGTCAAAGGTCGAGGTCAATATACAGAAATATGGCAATACTTCTGCAGCAACCATACCGGTTGCGATGGTAGAAGCGCTGGCGGCGGGTCGTATTAAGGCTGGAGATCGGGTTTTACTGGCTGCCTTCGGTGCCGGACTGACACGTGCGGCAGGTTTGGTTCGCTGGGGTTCACGTACAACGCCTTTGAAACAAAGTGACGCCAAATTGACACCATGCGATCGAACAGGGTTGGAAATTTTGAGTGGAGCTATCAAACACACCAATTGATCCGTGCCTGCCTTATTGGCACGATTATCTGCCTTTTTTGAAACGTCTTGCAGGTCAGGAATTTCCGGACTGCGATCAGCTTAATTCCCTGTTACCCGGGGGCTTAAGCTCTGAAGATGGGCATAAGATCTGTTTTGTGCCCAGCCACCTGCTTGATGATGAACCCTATGAACGCCGGATATACACCAGCGGCCAGGTCAGCACACGTCCGGGCAATTGGCACGACCTGTTCAATGCCATGGTCTGGATGCGGTTTCCCGCCATCAAAACCGCTATGAACACCTGCCATTTACATGCATGGTCCGAAGGGACAGAAGGAAACAGGGGTCAGTTAAGGGACGCATTGACCCTGTTTGATGAGTGCGGTGTTATCGTGTTTTCCAGCTGCATGGAAATACTCCAGGCGCTGGCGGAACGACGCTGGAACGACGCGTTTCTTCACGATGATTTTCACAGCGAAGCAGGCTTGGCAATTTGTGGTCATGCAATGCTCGAGAAATATCTGTCACCCTATAAATCCATGACAGCCAAGGCATTGCTCATCCATGTTGATTCAGATTTCATGGCGCTTCCCCGCCCGGAAATACTAGAGCGTCTCGATGATGTCATCGCACGACGATTGCTTGTCGGGGAGATACTGACAAAACCCGCCTGCCTGGCACCCTTACCTCTCGCCGGTGTTCCCGGTTGGTGGCCGTGTGCTGAACAATCTGATGCGGAATTTTATGCCGATCTGCAGGTCTTCAGACGACCGCCCGCCAACCTGATTCCGGCACCGGTGGCAAGTTTTTAGAGGCAACCACCCTGGTTATCGGTTTTTTTGTAAGGTAAAAACGTTTCAGCATGCTGCTGATACTCGTCGGTGCTGCGCTTTTCATGATCAAGAAAATCTGCGATTGCCGCCCGGAACCGGGTATCTGCGATCCAATGATAAGAGGCACTTTTGACCGGTTCGAAACCACGCATCAACTTGTGCTCGCCCTGGGTTCCAGGATCAAACTTTTGTATGTCATGTTCGATACAGAACTCGATACCCTGGTAAAAACAGGCCTCGAAATGCAAACAGGAAACATCCTGCAATGCCCCCCAGTAACGACCGTACAGACAATTACTGTCATATAAAAACAAAGAACTGGCAACAATCTCATCATCACGTCGGGCCACCACCAGCATAATCTGCCCGGCCATGGTCTCACGCAAACGATCAAAAAACTCGCGATTGAGATAACCGTCGTGACCACTGCGTTTGCGGTAGGTACTCATATAGCAATGGTAAAAACCTTGCCATTCCTCATCACTGATTTCAGCACCGGTTTTTCTCTGCACACTGACGCCCTGCTCCGCCACCATGCGCCTCTCGCGTTTTACATTTTTTCTTCGGGATGAGCGTAGTGTGGCCAGAAAATCATCAAACCCATCATAATCACGGTTGAACCAGTGGAACTGCACGGCCTCCCTGTGAAGAAAAGCACCTTCGTCTTTCATTTCCACCAGCGCCTTCTGTAGACGCATACCGGGGAACAGTAAATGCCAGCTTGAAAAATGCTGTGATGCGGCCAGTTGATGGATGGCATTCAGTAAAGCGGCAAATACCTTGTCCGGTTCTGCAGCAAGCGAGACTCCAAGCCGTGGCCCTGCCACCGGCGAAAATGGAATGGCGGTAACCAGTTTCGGGTAATAATTCAAGCCGTGACGTTCATAGGCTTCTGCCCAACCCCAGTCGAAAACAAACTCACCATAGGAGTTGTCTTTGGCGTACAAGGGCATAACAGCCAGAGGCTGGTCTTCATCCATTAGCATCATATGCCGGGCTTGCCAGCCAGTTTCAGCGTTGACACAACCACTTTCTTCCAGTGCTAACAAGAATGCATGTTGCACAAAAGGATTTTCGCTATCAAACAGCTCATTCCACAGTGCAGGTGGTATATCGGCAATAGCGGTGTAAAATTTACAATGCATAACCCAGTGTACTACGTCAAATTGGCCCCTACTTAACTCCATGCATTCCTTTACGTACCAGCGGTATCAATGCAAATGCCACAGCCGAAGCGACAATTCCAATCCAGAACATCATCATGAACATGTCACCATAGCTTGCTGCTGCAACAGCCACATCCAGCGTTTCTCCTTCCGCCACATCCATTGATGTCAACTCACCAAACTTGGCAGCCAGCACCTCGGAATAGGCGGTTGCCAGGAACCATGCACCCATCATCACACTGACGACACTGGGCACCGACAACTGCGTCACCGCACTCAGCCCGATTGGAGATATGCTGAGTTCACCTAACTCGAGAATCCCGTAAGCCAATACCAACCACCAAACGCTGGCAACACCATTCATACCCGCCAGGTGCGCTGCGTAGGCCATTGGCAAGAATGCCAGACCACCCAATAACAATCCGATCGCGCTCTTTGCAGGTTTGCTCGGGTTCATTCCGCGTTTATCCAGCCACGGCCAAAGCCAACTGAAAAGCGGGGAGAAAGCGACGATAAAAAATGCACCCAGGAAGGTCAGTGAGCCGGCCGTCTGCTGCACAAAAGACATATCACGG
>Ga0164315_10001131_pt1 | contig 19919 bp, 20 predicted proteins | sample GuaBasSedimGuay6_FD_113737 | JGI IMG/M metagenome (GOLD analysis project Ga0164315, IMG submission 113737) | Subseafloor sediment microbial communities from Guaymas Basin, Gulf of California, Mexico - Guay6, Core 4569-2, 0-3 cm | ecosystem: Environmental > Aquatic > Marine > Hydrothermal vents... | reverse complement strand
GGAAGGTATGATGGAGAATACCTTCATTAATATAAAAAACAGGTCATTTTCAATTACTGCAGAACTGGCTATCCCAAAAGGAGGTGCCAATGGTGTCATCCTGTCACAGGGTGGTCGTTTTGGTGGTTGGTCACTCTATATGAAAGAGGGTAAACCGGAATTCACCTACAACTTCCTTGGACTTGAACGCTATGTTGTTTCAGGTACCAAAAAACTTTCTGAAGGGCCCGTAACGGTTAAACTTGATTTTATTTATGACGGTGACGGACTGGGCAAGGGTGGTAAGGCAACCATATATGTTGATGATAAAGCTGTTGCTGATGCGCGTGTTGAGAAAACACAACCCTATATTTTCTCAGCCGATGAGACCGCCGATGTGGGACTCGACAACCAGACACCTGTCGCTTTAGGAATTGGCTATGGTCCTGCTGAAACAAAGTTTACAGGTAAGATTGATAAAGTTATAGTAGGGGTAGAGTAAATTATAGACAGGCCTGAAGATTTAAACAGCGTACAGCAGATGTTGTATGCTGTTTAATATTTATAAAAGAAATACAACAAAAATAAATGAGGATGGATTAACCTGGATGATTTATATAAAATTCCATAATATCCATAAAGTTTTGCTTACTCTTACCGGATGTTTATTCATTGTCCAGTTGCAGTCGCAAGATTTAGAACCAAGGTTACTTTCAGCAATACCTACGGGGAGTAATATTGCCATTGCATCTTACAGCCATTCGGCTGGAAATATTCTGCTCGACAATTCCCTGCCTGTTGAAGACTTAAAAGCCAGTTTAAACAACATTGTATTAGCCTATGCCCGTAGCTTTAAGCTGTTTAACAGGCTGGCTAAATTTGATGTGATTGCACCGTACTCCTTTGGTAGTTTTGAAGGAGTTGTGAGCAGTATAGACTCATCCACATCGCGGACCGGTTTTGGTGATCCGTTAATCCGGCTATCAATGATTTTAATCGGCTCAGGACCTGTGGGTGTAACAGAATTTATTAAGCAAGAGCAAAAAAAGTTTAATCTTGGAGCTTTTATAAGAGTACGACCTCCGTTGGGGCAATACGATCCCACAAAGCTTATTAACCTGGGGGCTAACAGGTGGACAACCAAAATTGGGTTTGGGGGGTCATATACGTTTCATAAGAAGCTTATCCTGGAGGGACATTTAAACTCATGGTTTTTTACTGAAAACAAGGAGTTCTTTAATGGGAACACTATTAAACAAAAGCCATTGATCGCCGTTCAATTACATGTGGCATATCTGTTTACACCGGGTATTTGGATTGCTTTCTCTGCCGGACAAAGCGGAATGGGTGAGACCGTTGTGAATGGCATTGAAAAAAACGATTTACAAAATAGTACAAGGTTCGGAGCCGCTTTTGCATACAAGCTTAACAAGCATAATGCGCTGAAAATTGCTCTCACAAGTGGATTGTCTACCCGCTATGGTGCTGATTTTACGTCAGTAATTCTTGCTTATCAGTTTCTGTGGTTTGATAAAAATATTTGACGGATAGCTAACGGGAGGAATGGGACACACAAAAAAAAAGGGGACCAAAAACCGCTATCTGCTTTTGAAATTTAATCTAAAAATATTCATTATTATTGGCCTGTGTTTCACAAGCTTAGCCAGCGTGTTCTCACAAAATGAAGCCAAAATATTCAAAGATACTCTTGATGGGGCATTTGATATTAGCAAGTGGCTTTTTGATTTGCATGGCTTTATTCCGATCATATCTCCAATCACCGAGCCAGCCCTGGGTTACGGTGCAGTTGTAGCTGGTGTCTATTTTATTCCTAAAAAGAGTAATGCGAAAAATGAATTCAGGATGCCGGATATTGCTGGTGCCGGAGGTGGCTATACACAAAACGGAACCTGGTTTGCAGGGGCAGGCTATGCAGGATTCTGGAAAGATGACAGAATAAGATACCGCGGACTTTTTGGTTATGGGAGTATTAACCTCAAATATTATGGTTCCGGTAATTCCTGGCTTGAAGAGAACCCGGCTGAGTTTACTATAGAAAGTTACTTTTTCCTGCAACAGGCGCTCTTCAGAATTGGAGAAAGCCGTTTTATGCTTGGTGGAAACTATTTTTTTGGGAAAACCGAGGTGACTGCTTTCGAGGAGAGTAAGCTTACTACAGTAGATCCCCGGGATTTTGATTTGATAAATACCGGAATAGGTTTAATAGGAGAGTATGAAACATTCAATAACGTTTTGTCTCCAACCAGGGGCATAAGAGTACAATTAAATTATTCCCAATCACTCGAACTATTGGGCAGCGACCTACAGATCAGCAGGCTATCTTTCTTTACGCTTTACTACCTACCGGTAAATGATAAATGGGTTTCTGGTTTCAGAGCAGAATCTATGCTGGCCTCAGACAATACGCCGTTTTATATGATGCCATATATTAAATTAAGGGGAGTGCCAGCACTTAGGTATCAGGGAGAAATGACCATGCTGGCAGAAACTGAACAACTAATAAATGTGTACAGAAGATGGAGCGTTGTGGGATTTGGTGGTATTGGAACAACAATTCCCTCGTTGGATGATATGACATTCGGCACAACTGTATGGAATGCAGGAGCAGGAGTCAGATACAAGATAGCCCGTTTATTGGGTTTACAAATGGGGGTTGATGTGGCCCGGGGCCCCGAAGATTGGGCCGTTTATATTGTTTTTGGCAATGCATGGCTTAAATAAACGAATAAGATTCCGTGAAACAGGAAATCAAATGTGACACTCAAATTCAAAATGAAATGAAAACAACCATTATAATTGGAATGATTGCTCTGATGTTGCTCTCTCTCTTCAGTGAAAGTAGTAACGCCCAGTATGCCTCTCGCAAACTAAGTAAAAAACAGCAGGCATATACCGACAGCCTGAAGCAGGTAGAGTACAACTATATTTTTCCAATATGGGGACAAAAAGCATATGAGCAAGGTTTTGATATACCTTACCCTGTGGGAATTATGGCTAATTATATCTGGATGAAGCAGAGTTTGGTATTCGAAAACTTCCAATTAGGTATTCTAAGTGAGAATGCTGACATCCCTTTAACCGATGTGGATTTTCTGGAATTTGGGGAAAACATAAATACATCATATGCGGTCAATGTAAGGCCGGATATCTGGATCTTCCCATTCCTGAATGTGTATGGCCTGTTTGGGTATGGATCATCACTTACTGAGGTAAATATTGTTTCGCCTGTCGAAATCAAATCTGTGGTCGAACAGGGATTACGTACCGCAGGTCTTGGTACCATGGCTGCATTTGGACTGGGTCCGCTATGGACATCTGTCGATGCAAACTGGACCTGGACCAAACCTGATCTATTGGATGAACCAGTGAAAGTAGCAGTATTGGGAATTCGGCTGGGTAAAACATTTACATTCAAACAAAAACCAGATCGCAACTTTGCCATATGGGCAGGCGGAATGCGAGTAAAAATGGGTTCCTCAACCAATGGTGAGGTAGCAATGAAAGATGCCATACCCCAGGAAACATGGGACAGGGTGGATGAAATAGTAGATAACTATAATACATGGTATGATGGTTTGGATCCCATTCGACAAGATTATGTGGACAATACTGCATTTCCTGATTTCATTGACGCCCTTGATAACCGCGAAGGAAATACCATAGTCAGGTATGGTATGGATAAGCGGCCTGCAGAGAAGTGGAATATGGTCATAGGCGGTCAGTTTCAGGTAAACAAAAACTGGCAGATCCGGACGGAAGGAGGAATTGTTGGTGACAGGAAATCTTTTCTGGCATCTGTAAATTATAGATTTAAAATATAACAATAAGCCATTCAAAAACCATATTTTGCTACCATGAAGTTGCCTGTTGTCATAGCAGTCTGTATAGCTATCCTTTTGATGTTTACGCATGGGGCTTCGGCACAGATTTTCAGCGAAGAGTCGGCTGAATGTAGTGAAGCGGTTTAAGCTGAAAAGATCCATTAAAATACTGCGCCCGGACCTCTGGATATTTTAATTAATTTTATATCCACAAATACCAATTTATGAGGTTCCCTCAAATACTCAGTACAATCTTCTGGCTGTTGTTCCTGCCGGCCACTCTTATGGCCTCTTCGAAGATTGATACCATCTACTTTCAGAATGGTGACCGGGTCACGGGCGAGGTGAAATCTCTTGAAAATGACCTGCTTAGACTTTCTACAGATGATGCAGGAACTTTTAAAATCGAGTGGACTAAAGTGGATAGTGTATTTATCCGGAACAGGATGCGTATTTTACTGGAGAGTGGAGAGATTCTATATGGATTACTTTTACCATCTGGTGTGGAAAAAAGCTGTATGGTCTGGCACAGCGCAGGAGAACCAAGATTAGTGCTTCTGAAAAATATCGTGGTGCTATCGCCAGTTAGTGAAAAATTTGTTGACAGGCTGAGCGGTACAATCAGTTCCGGATTCAGTTACACCAAGGCAAGTGACATCATGCAAATGAATTTGAATGGTTCACTAAAGTACTTAGCCAATAAGAATCTATTTGAAACCAGCTACTCTGGTAATGTGACCAGTGACCCCTTAGGGACCACCCAGCGACAGAATGGAGGGCTCACGTTTCACCGGATGTTACCTAAAAAGTGGTTCCTGGCAGCACAAATAATGGCAGAGAGCAATTCAGAACTTCAACTGGACCTTAGAACTACTTTTGGTATGGGGGCAGGTAACAGCATCATCCGCACCAACAGTAGCCATTTCTATGTTTCAACCGGTATTCTGACCAACAGGGAAATTTCTCAGGAAACCACACAGAATAATATTGAAGGACTACTGGGAGCTAGCTACTCCGTTTTTATATATGACAATCCCGAAGTCTCATTTGATATCAGTAGCAATGTCATTCCCAGTTTTAATAACCCTGGAAGAGTTCGGAGTGAGACAGAATCGAATCTGAAATGGGAGATTTTTAACGATTTCTATTTAAAATGGACCTTCTATTATAGTTTTGATAGTAAACCTCTCTCTAGCACAGCGGAGAAGAATGACTGGGCCCTTACCCTGCTTGGACTGGAATACAAGCTTTGATCTTTGTCTAGTACCCTGCATCTGAGAAATACTTCATAAACTGAGTACGTTCAAACAGGACCGGCTGCTTGATGTTATGTTGACTTGCCTTGCCGCGGAATTCATCAATTGAATTGTATCCATGCCTTTTCATCCAGTCTTTCAGTGTGTCAACCATTTCATTAATTACCCCGGGTCCGTTTTTATAAATCGCAGAGACAATCTGGGTCACTTTTGCTCCCACAAGTAGATTTTTAATCACTGTTTCGCCATCATAGATTCCTCTTGATGCTGCAAAATCTATTTTTATTTTGTCGTAAAGAATACCTATCCACCTGACAGTCATTACATTTAATTCCTTACAGCTGTATACATCCCCCGGAACAATGATCTCTTTTTCAATATCGACATTGGGACTGTAGAATTTATTGAACAGAACCAATCCTGAGGCTCTGGTCTGGGATAATTGCAGGACGAAGTTTGCCAGTCCAGAGAAGTAGTAACTAATTTTCAGTGCAAATGGAATAGAAACGGTCTGCCCGATCTGATTCACGATATCCAGATATACTTTCTCTTTTTCTTCTCCTGTTTCATTAATGGCAGCGGGAAGTAAAAACAGATTTACCTCCAGTGCATCCGCACCGGCCTCTTCGATCATTTTTGCATAACTGATCCAGTTTTCCGCAGAGACACAGTTCATACTGGCAATTACCGGAATATTCAATGCCTCTTTATTCTTCTTTATAAGGTTGACGTAATTGGTCAGGTTATGCTTCTTACTAAAATACATGGCATACTGCTCCTGGTCGCTGTAGGAGTTATACATGTTATTGAGTCTCTGATTATCCACGTCGTGAAGGATCTGTTCTTCGAAAAGTGATTTCAGAACAATGGCACCTGCACCGGCCTTTTCATAGGCCATTGAATGATCAATATTTTCTGTCAGCCCTGAGCTTCCTACGATGATTGGGCTTTTCAGGTTAAGTCCAAGATACTTTGTTGATATATCCATAGCTTTTATTCTTGTCTACTAAGTTTCCTAATAGAGGAATTCGTCGATTCCTTTGGCTGCTGTATGTCCGTTTGCGATACCATGGATCACATCCGGTCCCTGGATGATATCTCCCCCGATGAAGAGCCAGGGAATGCCTGATTGAAATTTCTCATTTACCTTTATTCTTCCACGTTTATCCAATTCAAGCTCCCGCTTCATATCGTCAGTAAGATACGAAAGATCCATTCCCTGTCCGATGGATTCAACCACCATTGTGGCTTCAAAGAAATTGGTGTTTTCCAGGTTGCATTGCGGATTGAATTTTCCTTCTTTATCAAATAGTGACATACACTGTGCCACATGCAGCCCCTTTATTTTGTCTTTCTCGATCTCCATATGCTGCGGTGCCCAGCCTGGATTTACAATGGCACCCTCCTCACGAGCCTCCTCCACCTCTTCCCGATCGGCGGGCATTTTGTCTTCAGTTTCCAGGCTCGTTGCAATGATACCGGGTTTCCCGAATTTCTGAATTTGCAATCGAGCCAGGGATCGTGTGATATCCATAGCAACGTTTCCTCCGCCAATGACAACAATTTTTTCTGTCAGTGGAATTTCTTCTCCCAGGGTTATATTTCTCAACAGATCAATGGCCTGATATACATTCGCATGATCGGAACCTTCAATGCGTGTGCTTCTGCCTAAATGTAATCCGGTTCCGGCAAAAACGGCATCGTATTTTTCTCCCAGTTCTTTCAGTGAAATATCTTTTCCAATGGTTGTATTGTATTTGATCACCACTCCAAGGGAAAGAATGTATTGAATATCTTTATCGATCTGGTCGTAAGGAAGTCTGTATTCTGGAATTCCAAAGCGCATCATTCCTCCTGCTTTCGATAATTTCTCATATATGGTACATTCATATCCCATTTGCACCAGGTAATGAGCAGCCGATAATCCACTGGGCCCCGATCCTACAATAGCAATTCTCCTGCCGTTCTTCTCTAGATAATCTGTATTCAGGATCTTTTTGTACTTCTCTGAAGGATTCTGGTCTGCAATGTATCGTTTTAGCCATCTGATGGAGAGAGCCTCACCCCGGACACCAATGGAACAAACGGTTTCGCATTTATGTGTGCAAATTCGCCCACAGATTTCGGGCAATGGGTTGGTATCATAGAGGATACGCAGCCCCTCTTCCAGGTCATCATTCCGAATCGCCTTGATATATTCAGGAATTCCCATATGGGCAGGACAGGTGGCAGTACAAATTCCGCATTCCACGCAACGATCTGCCTCCTTTTCTGCCTGTTCTTTTGAGAATCCCTGTACCATTTCCACAAAAGAGTCGCTTCTTTTTTCCGGACCCAGATGTTCCATATGCACCCTGTTCAGGTTATAGAACTCATAATTGGGTTCTGGTTTCTTCCATCCCTTCTCTTCATTGTCCCATGGTTTAACGTCCACTCCAGGAGTAAACCTGTACTCTTCAGGATCTTCATCTACCCATGTGTAAATATTTGTCAGACTAAGCGATGCAGTGGTGCATATATCGACGCAAAGGCCACACCAACAGCATCTGCCATAATCTACCCTTGGCCTTAGTCCGCTGTCACCATCTTTGGTCTCAATACCCTCCACTGGTACGAGATCAATGGCTTCATTCTCACAGATGGTTTCACAGGTTCCGCATCCGATACATGTGGCAATATCATTCTTGTGAAATCCGCGGTAACGATCAGCACCAGGACGCTCTGCAATAGGATCTTTTATTGTAACCGGTTTATCAAAGACCTTTTTCCAGGCACTGAAGGGTATAATTACATCTTTTAAACTCATAGTTATAATTGTAATCTTTCGTTATCTTTCAATTTCCGGCGGACAGGTTGCCAGTGAGACCATGATGGGTGAAACATCGGAAATATTTGCATTGATAAGTAATTTTTCCAGGACAGCCACCGCATGGGTATAACTTGGACCGCGCAAGTTGATCCTTCTTGGGTACATGCTTCCATCAGCAACCATATAGAATGTATATTCACCTCTGCTTGATTCGCAGCGTACAATGGTTTCTCCTTTGGGAACTTTCCAGTGCAGTACATTGGGTGTTTCCGCTTTAAAATCACCTTTATCGGGCATTTTCGCCATGATCTGCCTCAGCAGATCAACCGTGGTATCGACATCTTTTCTCCTTACGCGGAACCTGGCAAAAACGTCCGATTCATGTTCCAGATTGTAATCAAATTCCAACTGATTGTAGAAGAGGTATGGATAATCCAATCGAATATCCGTTTGATATCCTGCGGCTCGGGCAACCGGACCTGTAATGCCGTATGGTTCGATCCAGTCGTTGGGTATGATACCAATTCCTTTTGTTCTCTTTTTGAAGACCGCATTGGAATAGATCAACCGGTCAATATCTTTCATGAATGATTCCACCTTTTTCAAGTTGTCCTCCAGGCGATCCTTAAATCCGTCAGGAAGCAGACCGCGCACCCCCCCGGGGAGGATATACATGTGGTATATGCGACCTCCCGTTAGCTCCTCGAAACGGTCCAGGATAAGTTCGCGGTAATATAATCCCCACTGGGCACCCAGTCCTAGTCCGATGGTCCCTGCCTGTCCGGGTACCATCCTCAGAAGTACTTGTAAACGGGCCATTTCCAGTACCAGCATCCTGATCCAATCTGCCATGGGAGGAACATCAATTCCAGCCAGCAATTCGGTTCCACGCGCAAGATTATACTCATTAATGTCAGGTTCAGGAACACACATGCGGATACAGGTTGGGAAGCACTGAATATATCTTCTCCTTTCAAAAAGCTTTTCAAAACCCCGGTGCAGATATCCCACATGGGTTTTTGCATGCATAATTTCATCTCCACTTATGGTAAGTTCAAGGGACATATTACCGGTCACCCCCGGATGATTAGGCCCCTGCCAAATCTTAATATATTTCTGGGAGTCAAGGTCCAACACAGGCATTCCCTGCTCATCAGCTTCAGGAAACATATTCCTGTTATTTTTCCACTGTAAGCTATTATTAATCATCAGGATAAAGCGTTTGTTTCATGAATGTTGCCGGATCATTTGTCTCTCGCCCTGGTCGCGGAAAATAGGTCTCTTCAGAGTACTTTTTGGTATCAAAATCCCGGCGCATGGGAGGTATATTATCCCAACCCTCAAGAAGAAAAGGATCATCTACACCAGGGCTTCCTGGAAAATCAATGCCAAACATTTCCTTCAATTCCCTTTGGAATGTGGCAGCGTGTTTCCAGAGGTGATGAATAGATTCCATTGTTGCATCATCCCTGTGGATAAAAACTCTGATTCCCAGATCCTGTTTCTCCTTTGGATTATTCAGGACATACGTTATCTGAAATTTATCATCTTCAATCCAATCTACCGCTGTGAAAATAACCAGTACTGTAAATCCATGGTTTGTCTTCAAACTGGTGATCATTGGGATCAGTTTCGATGCTTCCAGGGATACAAATATCTGTCCGGGCTGCGATTCAATCACATCATATATTGGAAATCGTGCTTTTATATGGTCAATTAATTCGTTCATCTTTTCTTAATTACCAGTTATAACTGGGCATGTTCCAATCCTTAATAATCTTCTTTTGATTGGCTTTATACCACTCCAGTTTTTCAATATACTCATTGGCACCTTCAGCATTTCCACTTTTTATTCTCTCTTTTAGCTTGTTAAAGCCTGCAAGTATGGCTTCAGGTCTGGGCATACATCCGGCGATATAGACATCCACCGGCAGATAGTGATCCAACCTGTTGATGGTGTTGTAACTGTCCCAGTACATCCCTCCGTTAATGGTGCAGCTTCCCAGTGCGATGACATACTTTGGATTTTGCATCTGCTCGTAACTCCTGATTACACGCTTTAACGTCTTTACTGCGAGATATCCTGATATGATCAGTACTCCCGATTGCCTTGGGGTAGGTCTCATGGCCACTCCAAACCTGTATGCATCAAAACGAGGGGAGAAAAGCGGGGGGAGTTCAATGCTTCCACAACCGGTACCATATGACAGTACCCAGAGAGATTCCGCCCTTGCCCAGTTGAGAAACTTTTCCAGCACTCCTTTATAGGGCGCTTCAACTTTCGGAAGGTCTGTGCAGAAGTAGTCGTTCAAAGGATCCACCTGAATTTCCTCACCATCAGGTCCAATGACCGTATGTTTTCTGTTCTCCGGTGCGAGAAATTTATCGTGTTCCGTCTGCTTTTTTTCTGACATGGGTTTATCTTAGATAATAAATACGACAATTGCAGCAATTCCAATGACCAGGGGTATTTTCAGGAACCACGGGATGGATTGATCGACCCTGAACCTGGGGAAAACCATCCCAACAAATACCGACCAGAAATAGATCAGGAAAGTTTTAATAATCAAGACTCCCCAGTTGGAGGCACCTCCGAAGAAGAGGTTCATGTACAATACAGCTTCAATGACGTGCAAAATGGCCCTGTTGGTTTGCAATACGCCAAGGAATGTTCCGTGGTATTCGGTGGGAGGCCCAACTGGATTCTCCTGGGGTGCCATCACCACATTGAACGGGGAATGACCCATTGCTCCCAGAAATGATAACATTGCGGCTATAGTAGCCAGTGGATTTGTTACCATGGTCCAGTTTTGAATTCCGCCCTGCTGGGCAGCAACAATCTCTGAAATCGATAATGTTTGATATTGAATGGCAATAGAAAGGATAGCCAGTGTCATGGGCACTTCGATGGCCGTGAATTGTGCCAGTCCACGTGAAATTCCGATGGCAGAATAGGGGTGACCACCCTCTCCGGCCCCCAGGGCCATCCCCAGCATCCCAAAGAACATAAAATAGGTGATAAGTATCAAATCGCCGGTAAATGAAAAGTTGCTCCAGTAATCTGATCCGTATATCAGTGGCATAAACAGGAAGATGCCAACACCTCCTGAAAGCCGGAAAACAGGACCCAGGTAAAACATAACCCCATGACTAAGCTGGGAACGAATGCTGTAGTTTTTTATGAGGTTGATATATGGCTGAAAAACCTTGATCCCCCGCCGCATTCCTAATCTGGCTATTATCTTCCTGATGATCCCGGCCATGATCAATCCCCAGTTCAATACAATGAACAGACCCAGCAGGACAAAGACGATTCTTGGAAAAATATTCATGGTTAAAACATTAACATATAAATGATGATTATATACAACATAATGTGCACAATATAGGTCTGACCATTGCCGGAATAGATTTTCCTGGTGTTTTCAGCCATGGAATGTGTAACACTATTTAAACCGTTCCAGAATGCTGAGACAACAGGGATGGAAAGGAACCCCAGAGCTTTATAAAAATGAGAGAACATATTGTGCGAAAAATGTGTTGTTTCAGGCTTGAAAGGCCTCTCTCCGGCGTAAACAATGTTAAACTGTTTTATTTTCTGAGCTTTTCTGCTCATGAGCAGCAACCACGAAAGAAGGATGATAAACATCACACCTATGACCAGCATGATCTTATACCCGCTCCAGTATCCCAAGTCTGTAGATGCTGTGACATTTTCCCAGTTCAGTGGGTCCGTGGGGAAATAATTGCTTTGAGACAGCATGGTCCCCACCGGTTTTAGAAGCAGGTCTGGCCTTGCCGAAAAAACCATAATTCCAATGATCAGGATAATTTGAGGAATGAGGTACCATACAGGAGCCTCTTTAACTTGCCGAAACTTATCTTTTGGCTGACCAAGAAAAACAGAGTAGATCAGTTTGAAACAGTAGAGAAAGGCTATGGTTCCTGCGAAAAAAATAAACATGCCCTGGAAGTACCATCCCTTTGACAATACGGCATTATAAAATAGCCATTTACCACCATAACCAGCCAGCGGTGGAATCCCTGCCAGAGTGATGATCCCGATAAGGACAGCGATAAAACTCAATGGCATTTGTTTAATAAGCCCACCCATTTCATACATATTATGGGTTTTAACCCGCATAACCACGCCACCTATTGCCAGGAACAACAGGGTTTTGAACAAAAAATGGTTAACTGAATAGGTTAAAGCAGTCATCCATCCCACATGAGTCACAAACGCAAGTGCAAACAGGATATACCCCAGGTTCCCAACGCTGGAATATGCCAGCAATCGTTTTGCATCTTCCTGGAATACTGCCATCAGGTTACCTCCCAGTGCAGTAATGGCTCCAAGCCATCCAAGGATATATAACAGGTTTTTTTGTTCAGCTTGTTCTGCACCCATCAGCAAGAAAAGCAGAACCAATCCAAATACGCCGGCCTTTAATAAAATACCTGAGACCATAGGTGAAACGTCCGATTCCGCTTCGGCATGAGCTCCAGGTAGCCAGATATGAAGTCCGATGGCTGCAGTTTTGGTCAGAAACCCAATGGCAATCAATGTATAAGTCCAGCCCGGCAGGATAGTGGAAGATAGGGTCTGCAGATCAAAGGTAACCTGTCCAATATGGGACAATGCAAAGCCGATGAAGATGAGGTAGGCCCCGCCAAGTGAAAAAAGCATATAATTCAGTGCATGCTTCATGCTCTTTTTTCCTCTGATAATAAGGATATAGGAGCCCAGAGTCATGATTTCCCAGCTAAAGAAGAACTGGAAAAGATTTTCAGCCTGGATAAGTCCGATCAGACCGGCATACATCATCACTGCAAAAGGGAAGAAACCTTCACGTTTTCCTTTCTCTGAATAACCCGCAAAAAGTGTAAGCACACCTCCCACCATAAAAATACCGCCAAAGATGAGTCGCAATGTGTCGTCTGCAATGGATGGATAAAGAAGAACTGAGTAGATAATCATTCCTGCTATGACGAGGCTGTTTTTTACAAATGCAGGAAGAAAATCCAATACGAATAAAGCCAGAATGAAATAGATCGGGATCAGATTAAGGGTGGGTCCAAGTAAAGATAGATTGTTTGTATAGTAGGAAGCGCCCAGGGCAAGAACAGAAAAAACAATGGGCGGGATAAGTTTTTCCCATTGAAAAATAATCTTTTTCTCTTCATCATCCTGCTCTTTCATTGCATACCCAAACCATCTGAATAGGTAGATTCCTTCAATGAATGACCCGGCAAGGATTACAGCGATCCAGACGAAAGATTTGTGCTGTGCAAGGTCCATGACCAGTTGCCATTTCCCATAAAAAGAGGGAAATGGAGGAAACCCAATCAGCATCAGAATGAATAATCCGAACATGAACAGTGACAACCGGTTTCTTCTTAAGACTGACCATTCCCTGATATTCGATCTCATAATAATTCCGGATATCCAGAAAAGGCCGGCCTTAGCGAGGAAATGACTGATGAAAATAGAGACAAAAATAAAATTGAAATGGTCGCCAAGCCGGGGAGCAAGCCCAATGATTGCAATCATTAATCCAATTTGTCCAATGGATGAATATCCCAGCAACCGGTTGCTGTTTTTTTGGACAATCCCAAGTAAATTGGAGCCGACAAATGTGACAGCTCCGATCACTGTAAGATAAGGAAGCCAGTCTAAGCTACTCAATGGCAATAGTTTGTAAAGGAGAAATATGGATGCTGTTGCTGTACCGGAGGATATCATGGCACTGATCCCAGGGTGAGCAGCCTCATATACATCAAGCGCCCATCCATTTGCGGGGAAGGGTTTAAGCTCCAGCAGAATAGCAATCAGCATAAGGAAGATTGCCACTGAGATTCCTTTAACTGGCAGGGTGTTTGATTGTAAGTAATCATCTATATTCAATGTTCCTGCAAAAAGATAGAAAAAGGATATGCCTATGAGCAGCATGGCAGAAATGACCCCTATTGCAATAAGGTATTTAAAACCGGCTGCTGCTGATTCCTTTCCCCGTTTGAGGTAAATGAGCCCTGCCAATGCAATGCTCACAATTTCAAGGAATACAAACAAGTTGAAAATATCCCTGGACATAATTAACACGTTCATTCCCATAATCAGCACCAGGAAGAGAACAGATGATTTTAACCCCTGCTCCCTGAATGCACGGAACAGATAGATAAATCCCAATAAACCAAGTATATTGATGGCAGACATAAAAAACGACTCCTCCACTCCCATGAAGAGATTGATGGAAAAGGGAGGTTTGCTTCCGGCAGTATAAATATTCAAACCCCCTTCGGTTCCGGAATAGAGGTGAATAAACCAGTGAACAGAAATAACAGCCGCAAAAGCGATGGCCAGCATGCCCAACGCCATTCCAAATTCAAATCCCTTTTTTCGAAATAATCCTAATAAGAACGCTGTTCCCAGCAATACAGCGATAATATAAATCGGGTTTACCATTTTAATGAGTTGAAGTGATTGATTTCCAGGGATCTATTGTGTCGGTATAATTTTAACGAATAGGTTAGCAGCAAGGCAGTAATGCCTACACCAATGACGATGGCGGTTAGTACAAGGGCCTGGGGAACAGGGTCTGTTATCTGCGTGGCAGCATCAGTTTTTGTAACTCCTTCACCAATAATTGGAGCCGTGCGGTTTCGAATATAACCGATACTCACCAGCAGCAGGTGTATACTGGTATCCACAATACTGAAGCTGATGATCATTTTAATGATATTCCGTTGTGAAATGATTCCCCAAATACCCACCATCAACAGAAGGAAACCAGCTGCCATACTTATATTTTCCAATTCAAAGATTTTCATTCTTTCTATTTTTCCTTTTGATTCATGAATGATGCCTACAACTCCTCTTCCTCTCCCTGAATCTGGTTCAGCTCAAGAATGACATTCGATAATTCGGCTCCAACTTTAAGCCCTATCAGACTATAAATAACCGGAATGGCACCGGCGCTAAAAAGCGTTCCAAAATTTCCAAGGGGCAGGATCCTGTTATCCAGGAACCCGCCAGCCAGCAGAATCCCCAAAATCCCCAGCAGGATAAATGATATTCCGGATATGGCCTCTGTGTAATCAAGTAGCCGGTGTCCGATTCTTTTGTTTGAAATGGCAAGCAAAACCAAAATAAAGCTGGATGCAAGAACAGCTCCTCCCTGAAAGCCGCCTCCTGGAGTAAGGTGGCCATTCATGAAGATATAGATCCCAATTAAGGTAATGACTGGGATCAGTATACCACTCGCTGTTGAAAGGAACTCACTGGATTCCCTTACTGATTTTTTTCTGGACCCTTTTTCTGTTCGTAAAAGCAGGCCTATGATAGCTGCAGTAAGAAAAAGGATGGTCACTTCACCCAGGGTGTCTAATCCCCTGTATGTAACAACAATGGAAGTGACGAGGTTGGCAGCACCTGTCTCTTCCGGACCATTTACCGCATAGTATTCAGCGACAGGATTCAGTGCATCACGGCTTTCATATTGACCATATAAGTGAATCATCATCCAGGCCATGAAGCCAACAATGAGAAGCAGAGCACTATTTCTTAATATCTTCATGGCGGATCTTGTTTAAGATGTAAAAGAAAATACCCACTGTTAGTGCACTTCCTATGGAAGCTTCTGTGATGGCCACATCCGGAGCAGCCAGAAAAATATAGATGACCGATGCAAACAGACTGATGATTCCGGAGGCGATCACCGCCACCTGCAGGCTTTTATGATGGATAGCTATAAATGCCATAACCAGCATGATCACTGACATCACTATAAGGAGGAGGATCTGTATCATTGTTGTTCTTCTTTTACAGTTAATTCTTTATCCCTGTATTCTTTCAGGGTATCGATATGAGTTCTTTTTGAGAGTGGAATGCCGGCAAAATGAGCTGCTCTTCCCAGTACATGGGATGATACCGGGTTGGAGATGATCACAAAAAGGATCAACAGTCCTATTTTTAACAACCATTCGGGGTGGCAGAGACCTATTCCAAGCAACGTTAAAATTGATCCCAATGTAGAGGCTTTGGTCCCAGCCTGAATTCGGTTATATACATCGGGCATGCGAAGTAAACCAATGGCGGCAAATAGAATAAACAGTGACCCTAACAGCGTCAATAATGCTCCTGCGATTTGTAATGCTTCCATGCTATAAGCTTTTTTCAAGGTATTTTGCAATAATAATAACGCCAATGAAACTAAGTATGGCATAGACGATAGAGACATCAATATAAATTCCCCTGTGGAAAAAATGTGCAAGCAGAACAATCAGTCCCACACTGCTGATTGTAAGAACATCCAGTGCCACCACCCTGTCGACCACAGATGTGCCCAACAGAAATCTGACTGTTACCAGCAGAAACGAGATCCCGATGATGAACATCGAGATAATGAGAATTGTATTAACCATAAATTACCTCCAGGTATTTTTCAAATTTTCGAACAATGTGATTACCAAACTCCTCCTGCTCCTCCTCTTTCATGTTCACACAGTGGATAAAGAGTTTGTCATCGATTATGTCAACAGTAAATGTCCCCGGAGTCAAGGTGATTGAATTGGCAAGGATAAGTCTTCCCATTTTGCTCTTAAGGGTAGTTTTTGCAGTTATAATTCCGGGATTAATGGGAAGCGAAGGACTCAGCACCCTGAAGGCAATATCGAAGTTTGACTTTACAAGCTCGATCAGGAAAACCCACAGGTACAAAAAGGTATACAAAAATGATCTTGGTGTTAGTCTTAAGTCATTAAAAACGTCGCACGTCTTACAGAACCCAATCGCTATGGCCAGAGAAATCACAGCACCGGTAAGGAGAATAAGGGGAGAGACTGAATTATTCAGTATGATCCAGAAGGCCAAAAGAATAATAAATAAGATTAGGATTGATTTTCGTTTCATTGTACTACTGATTAGATTAGCATTCCCTGTTTTTTATATTTTTTCATATTTCTGATAAATTCCTTCTCTATTTCCTTCAGCTGCTTCAGTTCCATGTTTACGCCATAGATCCTAATAAAGTCCTGTATTTGAGGCTTCTGAATCCATAATCCAATGGCGGCATCAAAATTTCTGAACTTGCTGTTTGATTTTTGATAAGTGATTATCTTCTCAAAAACTTCCCAATCTATCTGTTCAGGAATGTTTATATAAAACAGCGCCTTTGATTCGCTATTTTCGAAGATCCCCTGTTCAATTTGACGGATCTCAAAAAATTCTTTCAGGTGTATATAGGAAAGGAAACGTTTGACCTTTTTACTTTTAAAAAGAGTGAGTTTGTAGTCCTCAATGGATTTAATGATTCCGGCCAGGGCTGCCGCTTCAATCTCCTTCACCCTGAAAGCATACCTGTGGGTATCTTCAAAATTGAACCAGGCCGGACAAATATTGACCGAATGTCTGGATTGCAGTTCCAGACTAATCCTGCACAGCGTTTCTTCTCTGATATCATCTTTTTGAATCGGGAGATAAAATGCATTCCCTTTGCAGCTATTATCAGCAGGAAAATCTTCAGAGCAATAATATCCGGGATATGGATCACTGGAACAAAGGACCAGAAAGGGCAAGTCGACAGACAGCTTCGCAGATGTGAGGGTCTCCCGCTTTAGAATTGTACCGAATTTGGATTGGATCTGGTTCAATTTGATTAGTTTTAAATTCAATTGGTAAAATTACCTGAAAGGGCTATTAATGATTGAAAAGCGAAGTGAGATTTATGTAGAATCAATGTGAGATATCTCACATTCAATGAATGGCAAATTATTTACACAAACTAAACTGTGCCGTCTGCAATCAGAGGATGCAGTGCTTCTTTAACGGAATGACTGATAAGGAGTATGACTTATTATATACCAACAAGAAGGAGGTTGACTATAAGGCAGGAGAGACGATTTACAAGCAGGGAACGGAGTCGAAATACCTGATTTTCCTGTTATCTGGAATGGCAAAGGTCTATGTGGAAGGTGATAACAACAAGAACTTCATCCTTGAACTGGTCAAACCTTTTCAATTCATCGATATCCCTTCAATTTTTGATAACGATATGCTTTACAGATCAAGTTCGGCCGTAGTAGATTCTCGAGCCTGTCTTGTCGATTTACAGGCATTTAAATCCATCATTCTTGGTAGTAAGAATAATATCCCAAGGCTGGTGAAGCATTTCAACCATATGCAAAACAGGTACTCTAACCGGCTCACCAATGTGATTTATAAAAATATGGAGGCACGTATCGCCGATGCCTTTCTTTACCTGGTCAATGAAGTCTACTTTAGCAGGGAATTTACTCTGACCATTAGCCGGACTGATTTGGCCAACCTTGCAGGGATGTCCAGGGAAAGCACCAGCCGGATTCTGAGCGAGTTCAAAGAACAGGAAATTCTTAAAATTGTGGGCAAGAAGGTAGAGGTGCTTGATAAAAAACAGTTGGAACATATCGCCAGGTTTGGGTGAGATTCAGGGAAAATGTACTGAGCAGGGTCGGGATCACGCTCATCGTGCTTCTGGTCAGGTTATCCTGTGTGGTAAGTACGATCATATAATTTGTCTGCTCTCTCTTTGTGACACACAGAAGGTGCTGGTAGCTGCTCCCTTCATTCGTGGATACAATGGCCAGTTCTCGCCAGTGATAGTTGCCATGAATCTCTGAAAGATGTTGGCCGGTATGGATAACCTGGTGTTCTGGAAACAGGTCCTGAAAGTATGCCTCTGGCGCCTTCTCCGTTTGGAAAATCCGACCCCTGATAGATTCCTTCGCAGAGGAAAGGTTTGATCCTTCAAAATTGAGATCCTCCCAGGTGATGTTCCAATCACGGGGAAAATGGAAACTGATCTCATTTTCTAAAGAGTTTTGCAGATGATACTTCCTATGATATTCTTTCGTGATCTTGGAGTATTTTCTGTCTCCAATATAGAGATCTGAGATCTCACCTCCGCTTAAGAACTTGAAATGGATAGTTCGTGGCATGGAAAGATTCCTCGAAACAGCTGTTTTTTGGGTCACAAAATCCAGGGCAAATCTTTCAATGACCTGTTCCCCTTTGCGGATCTCTCCCTCCAGACCATCTGCTCCCCTTGTGATGTAAAGCCTTGTTCCCAGGTATACCCAATCCTTTCCTTCAATCAGTCTGTACTCGCCTAAGTAGTTTTGTTCATTTTCACCCAGGAGATCATAACTATTCAGGGTGGGATCACTGACCACTGGTTTGGCATAGTCCGAAGCATCTTCCCCAAGTGAAAGACGAATGATATTATTGAGTATGGTTATCAGGTTCGTATATGCATATTTATCGATCAGGGTCAGGTCAATATTGGCCAGCAATATGGCACCGATCTTCTTTTCAGGGCAGATAAATGTCATAGAAGACATGTTCCTTCTGTTCCCTCCATGGAAGATGTACTCTTTGCCATCCAGTTCTCCAACGAACCATCCCAGTCCGTAATGAAAAGGCAGGTTCTCACCTCCATCCTCAAGAGAGATACCGGGGAAGGAACTATTTGGTTCCCACATGGCCCTGATGCTCTCTGCCGAAATGACCTGCCTGTTCTTGTAACGTCCGCCGTTCAGCAATGTTATCAGGTAATGGCCCAGGTCATTGGCGGAAGATCGCATCATAGATCCGGCAGGTGCAAACTCCCTTAACAACTCCTCTTCACTGTGAACCGGAATGGCACCACTTATCCCGTGATAGTGCCCATACAAGACATCAAGCTTGCTGAACATATCCGGATCGTTGGTGGTCTGATTCATCTTTAGTGGATTGAAAATAAACTCCTCCAGGTAACGATCGTAGGGCATGCCGCTTACTTCCTGAATCAGCAGTCCGGCCAGTGCAAAGCCTTCATTGGAATATTCATAGCTGGTTCCCGGCTCGTTGGTCAGGTAGACCGATTCAAATGACCGGACCAGGCTCTCAATCGCTTTGTCAGAGATCTCCCTGTTCCTGACCTGGGGAGAACGCAGTCCCGAGGTATTGTTTATCAGCATCCTCACGGTGATCTTATCACTTAGTGTTTTATTGGCTGTTCG
>Ga0164315_10001130_pt1 | contig 19922 bp, 20 predicted proteins | sample GuaBasSedimGuay6_FD_113737 | JGI IMG/M metagenome (GOLD analysis project Ga0164315, IMG submission 113737) | Subseafloor sediment microbial communities from Guaymas Basin, Gulf of California, Mexico - Guay6, Core 4569-2, 0-3 cm | ecosystem: Environmental > Aquatic > Marine > Hydrothermal vents... | reverse complement strand
CAATAAAATGCACCTATTTTGTCAAAAAACTCGTCAAATAACTAGTTATTTTCCTCATTTTTTAACAAAATATGCGCTATTTTCTTATTATTCTAAACCGCACTTGAATTATGCAAAGGTCTCTTATGGTTTAATTGTGAGTTTTTAAATTCCAGTTAATTTTAAATCAGCTATAAAAGCTGTTAGTTCTGTTATTTTTATATTTTTATTTTCGTAGGTGTTACGATTACGATACTCTATTTCATCGTTTTCTAAACTTCTATCTCCTATAACTAATAAATGCTCCACCCCGATAAGTTCCATATCCGCAAAACTCACCCCAGGTCGCACTCCCCTATCATCAAATAAAACTTCTATATTTTTTTCTATTAGTTGTTGATATATTTTCTCGCTGGTTTCTTTTACTAAACTTGATTTTTTGATATTGATAGCAGTGATAGCAATTTGAAAGGGGCTTATATTTTTGGGCCATATTATGCCATTTTCATCATAAGATTGCTCGACAGCGGCGGCTACTATTCTTGAAATTCCGATGCCATAACAACCCATAGTGAGAGTTTGCGGTTTGCCAGTTTGGTTTAAAACATTTGTCTTTAATTTGTCGCTATATTTTGTGCCAAGCTGAAAAATATGCCCCACCTCAATCCCACGGACAATTTTTAATTTTCCCTTGCCATCAGGTGATATATCACCGTCTACGACATTTCGTAAATCTGCGGTTGTATAGTTTTTAACATCCTGCCAGTTAACATTAATAAAGTGAAAATCATCCTCATTAGCACCACAAATAAAATTATCTAAACAGGCAGCATCAATATCTGCGATGATAGGAATATTCAAATTTATAGGACCAATAGAGCCAATATGACAACCAATTTTTTCAAAAATCTGTTTTTCGTCTGCCATAATAAGTGGATCTTTGATTTGTGGATTAGAGGAGATAACTTTGATTTCATTCATAGTATGGTCGCCTCGTAAAACCAAAGCTATGAGTGGGTTTTTTTCATCATTAGTTTCAACTATCAAGGTTTTTATGCAGTTTTTTGGATTTACTTTTAAAAAATTCGCCACCTCGTCAATTGTTTTTTGCCTGGGGGTGGATATTTTTTCTGTTTTTAGGGGTTGTTGTCTTGTGGTGTTTTCAGGTTGGGCAGCAGCGGTAGCTTTTTCAATATTAGCGGCATAATCACTATTTGGACAAAAAACTATTTCATCCTCGCCTGAGTCCGCTATAACATGAAACTCATGAGATTTATTACCTCCTATATTGCCACTATCTGCTATCACAGCACGATACAACAAACCGATTTCAGAAAATATATCACAATAGGTCTGATACATTTTGTCATAGGTTTTTTGCAAACATTCGTCATCAAGATGAAAACTATAAGCATCTTTCATAATAAATTCACGAGCGCGCATAACCCCAAAACGAGGACGGATTTCATCGCGGAATTTGGTTTGGATTTGATATAAATTCAAAGGTAGATTTTTATAACTTTTCACCGTGGAACGCACATAATCGGTTATAACCTCTTCGTGGGTAGGACCCAGACAAAAATCATTATTATGGCGATCTTTTAGTCTTAATAACTCCGCCCCATACTCATCCCATCTGTGGGACTCTTGCCAAAGAGCGGCAGGTTGCACCATCGGCATCAATAATTCATATGCCCCTGCTTTATTCATATGATCTCGGACAATATTTTCTACTTTTTTTAAAACTATCAAACCCAGCGGTGACCAGGTATATAACCCTGATGAGAGTTTATAAATAAGTCCTGCTCTTATCATCAACTGATGAGATACAATTTTTGCATCATTCGGAGTTTCTTTGCAGGTGTTAAGTGGGAATTTGGTAAGTTTCATAATATTTGTCTCGTTGCCTTGTTTAGTGTTTGTTGAATATCATAACATTCTTGATCTATGATTAAATCGCCGATCCATTTGTTATCTTTGTCGCCCATTTTTAAACTAACATTATGAGCGAATAATCTTTTTAAGCCAAACGATGCACCTGATTTTTTATCATAATCAAATTTACTATAATCATTTAATCGTTGATTTAAAATAGATATAAACTCCTGTTGAAAATTTTGCTTATTTTTATTTTCAGTAAAATCAAGTTTATTGTCTTCGTAAATTATGGCGAATGATTTTGACAAAGAATTTAACAATTCTGCCCTATTTTTATAATCATCATAATATAATTTACGGTCTAATAAAGTTATACAATAAATTGCATATTCGCAGATTATAACTAACCTACCGAGTTGATTTGTGGTATCAAAGCCCTCATTTTCAAGATTTAACACCCCATCGGTGGCAATCTTCCAAATTGATGCAGATAAGTGGCTTGCTATATCATCAAGGCAGCGAGTTTTGTTTTTTTTAGAAAAATTAGTTTTCAAGCGCATAATTTACAATTTTATAAATATAGATAGCATATAATAACAACTTTTATTTTTAAGATGAGGTTTTTTTATGTTACCTATGGTTGATTTGCAGGGGCAGTATAAGATTTTAAAAGATGAAATAGAGCCTAAGATAAACGAGGCCTTGTCTCGCGCCCATTATATTCTGGGTGAAAATGTTAATAAATTTGAAAGTGAAGCGGCTAATTTTTTAAATGTTAAATTCGCTATTGGTTGTGCCTCCGGCACGGATGCGTTGTTGTTATCTTTATTATCCTCTGGCATAAAAAAAGGCGATGAGGTAATAACCACCGCTTTTACATTCATAGCGACCGCCGAGGCAATCGCTTATATCGGTGCAAAACCTGTTTTTGTCGATATTGATCCTATAACTTTAAATATTGACACTGACGAGATAAAAAAAGCCATAACAGACAAAACTTCGGCGATAATTCCAGTTCATTTGTTTGGCTTGCCTGCCAATATGGATGAAATTTTAAAAATAGCAAAAGAAAACAATTTAAAAATTATTGAAGATTGTGCTCAAAGTTTTGGGGCAAAAATTGATGACAAAACCACAGGCGGTATAGGTGATGCTGGGGCTTTTAGTTTCTTCCCCTCTAAAAATTTAGGTTGTTTTGGCGATGGTGGTTTGGTTGTAACAAATTCAGAAAAAATTGCCGGGAATGTTAAAATTCTTCGCAATCACGGCAGTAGTGTGCGTTATTATCACGACAGAATTGGATATAATTCTCGTTTAGATGAGCTTCAAGCCGTGGTTTTACGAGTTAAATTAAAATATATCAATCAATATAATCAAAACCGCCATAAAGTAGGCAAAATGTATAATGAACTTCTAGCTGATTTACCCATCCAATGCCCTGTTATATTAAATGATCGGGATCATGCTTTTCATCAATATACTTTTTTAAGTGATAAAAGAGATGATATTATGAAAGTTTTACAAGACAACGATATTTCATCAGCAATTTATTATCCTGTGCCGTTACATCAACAAAAAGTTTTTAAAAATAATGCTAATGGAACAAATGTGTCTTTACCAATAACAGAACAAACTGCCAAAAAATGTTTGTCCTTGCCGATTTATCCAGAGCTTGATGAGAAAAATATTAAAAAAATTAGTAATTTAATTCATAGTGTTTTTTAAGGATTATACCATTTTTAAAAATAAAAGATATAATAGAGTTCGTTCTCACTCTGTGAGGCTGTGAAATCACTAATTTTTACACAAACAGCCGAACAAAACAAAAAAATCCGTCATTGCGAGGCGGACGGATAAAAAAGAGGAACACAAAGCAATTAACCGCCGTGGCAATCTTGTGGCAGAGCCGTTTTCTTGTTAGTTTGTTGTTTTGCAGGAGAGGTGGAACAGGAGGGAGATTGCTTCTGTCTTCGCCTTGTGGCGAATTCCTCGCAATGACGAGATTATTTTATTTTTGAAAATGGTATTAAATGTTACTTTTTGATATTGGCAACTACCAGATTAAATGTCAAGACAGCAAAACAAAAAAAACCTATGTTGCTGTTTGGTATGATATAAAACCCATTGAAAACTGGTTGGAGAAAAATTTTACTCTCTTGGATTATAATCAAGTGGTTATATGTAGTGTCGCACATATAATTATAACAAACAAAGTTAAAAAATGGGTTAAAAATAATAACAAAAAACTAATTGAAATTAAATCAACAGGTAAGTTTTCAGGACTAATAAATACTTATCAAAACCCTGCTGATTTGGGGGTTGATAGGTGGGTAGGTGCAATTGCCGCTTATAAAAATTATCTATCTGCCCCTATAATTATTATAGATTGTGGCACAGCTATCACGGTGGATTTAATTGATGAGAATAAATTTTGCGGTGGTGCTATAATGTGCGGTTTGGCAAGCGCATTATCCGCTATACCGATTAAAATTAAAATAAACTGGGATAATGATATACCGGAGAAATTAGACACAACTGATAAGTGTTTGTTATATGGGTTATTACAAGCTCGTGCTTTTGCTATTGATGCCATAATTGATGATTTTGAGAACAAAATTAAAAAAAGCATCAAAAATATTATTATTAGTGGGTATGATGGTGCAATTATCCAACAACACTTAAAACATACGGCATTATTGAATAAAAACTTAATCTTTACAGGAATGAAACTTATATGCGAATCTTAGCCTATTTTTTGATTGTTATTAATATCGGTTTGTTGATATTTTATCTTTTTTTGGATAACAAGTCACCGGATAATAAAGTCCCTATCTATGATAATGTTGATTCAATAACTCTTTTATCCGAAAAAAATAATCTTTATGCCAACAATAAACCTAGCAAAAAATACATAAAACCCGTGCAACTTCCCACTCAAAAAAAAGAAATACTAAACAACAAAAAAATAAGTAACAATAATAGCGATGAAAGTATAGGCATCAATGGCAATAAAAACACTAAAAAAACAATAAAACTTACAGATGAGACACCGGGTGCTGTTGAGACTGTTAGTATAGGATGTTGGACCATAGGTCCGTTTGACAGATATAAAAACCTTAAGCTCTATCAAAATAAAATAAAACAACAGTCAATAAAGACTCGTGTTCGTAATATCTCCAATAAATATGGTGGCTCATATAGAGTTTATATCCGTGCAAAAAATAGCAAATCTGCCAATAACATCGGTGCAAAGTTAAGAAAACAAAAAGTAACTGATTTTTATATAATTAAAAACGGAGTTAATAAAAACTACATATCACTTGGTTTGTTTAGTATCCATAACAACGCTCTTAACAAAGCTAAAATTGTAAAAAGATTAGGTTATAACCCAATAATTGACACCATTCATCAAACAAAAACAATATATTGGTTAGACTACAAAGCAGTAGAGCAGGCAGATAACCTCCCCTTAACCATAAAAAATATAAAAACAAAATGCAATTTCTAAAAATCAATATTGCCAATACCCTATTGATATTTTTTTTCTCCTTATCATCTTTTGTTTATGCGATAGATAATGATAATATTTTGCCTCCTGAAAAAGCCTATAAGGCAAGTGCCACTATTGATAACGAGTATATAAAAACAACCTATGACATTAAAGATGGCTACTATCTCTACCATTCAAAATTTCAATTTAAATCAGATGATGAGAACATTAAGTTATCTAATAACATTATAATTCCCAATGGAGTAGAGAAAACAGATGAATTTTTTGGCAAAATATCCATCCACAGAAAAACCTTAGAAATTAAAATCCCCTATGTGGCAAACAAGAAGAACCAAAATTTTAACTTGGAAGTAACTTCCCAAGGATGTGCTGATATTGGAATTTGTTATCCGCCTTTTACTCAAAAAATTAGCCTAAAAACTCCTGAAAATATTACTATTGCAAAACAAAAAAATCCAATTGATTTGAAGCCCAAATTTTCAATCGCCCCTGATAACAATACTAACAATCTACCAAATGATGATATTTTGCCCCCTGAAAAAGCTTTTATTCTAAATACACAAAATGAGAAAGGTAGGTTTATTGTTTCGTTTGATATAAAACCTCAGCACTATCTATATAAGGATAAGTTTAAAGTCTCCATTGTTGATGGCAATAAAAATATAAAATTTGGTAAGATAAAATACAACAAAGCAAAGTTAAAAAAAGATCCTTTTATTGAAGGAGGAGAGGCCTATGTATATTTTAATACTGCCAGCTTAGAAATCCCGGTTATAGGAGACAATAAAAAGCAAACAACAAAAATTAAAATTGACTATCAAGGCTGTGCCGAGGATAAAATATGTTATCCACCCCAAAGCCAAACTTTAAGTTTAAATTTGAAACCTGTTACTGCCGTTGATAACAACACAGGCAACAATATAACAACGGATGATACCAGCAACGATAACAACAATGAGATGATATCAGAGCAGGATAGGCTCTCTGCAATGATAGAGAATAGCAATATTTTCTGGGTTATCTTAGCCTTTTTTGGGTTGGGTCTATTATTAACTTTTACCCCTTGTGTTCTACCGATGGTGCCGATTTTATCCAATATAATTATGGGGCAAAAATCTATCTCCACCTCAAAATCATTCGTTTTAAGTGTTATCTATGTGTTGGCAATGGCACTGACTTACACGATACTTGGGGTTATTATAGGTTTGTCAGGATCTAATATTCAAGCCGCTCTGCAAAACCCATATGTTATAGGCTCGTTTTCTTTTCTTTTGATTTTATTATCCTTGTCAATGTTTGGTCTGTATGAATTACAGATGCCCGCCTTTATTCAAAATAAAATAAATAATTTTTCAAACAGACAACAAGGTGGCACCTATGTAGGAGTTGCTATCATGGGATTTTTATCCGCCTTGATAGTCGGGCCTTGTGTAACAGCTCCTTTGGTGGGAGTTTTGATGTATATAGCCCAAACAGGAGATGGTGTAATCGGTGGGATTATTTTATTTAGTTTGAGTATGGGTATGGGTGCACCTTTGATTTTAATCGGCTCATCCGCTGGTAAATTTTTACCAAAAGCAGGCAGTTGGATGGATACCATTAAATCTATTTTTGGAGTGATGTTGCTTGCCACCGCAATTTGGATGTTAGACCGAGTTGTGCCATTTTTTATAACTATGGTATTAGTTGCTGTGCTTTCGATAGGAATTGCATATTTTTCTGGACTATTTGATAAATCATCCACTGATACTCCTACCATTAAAAATAGATTAATAAAAATTATCAGTTTAATGTTCTTTTTATATGGCATCATAACTCTTGTGGGTGCTTTTATGGGTGGTGATGATTTATTACAACCCATACCTAACATAAAAAATAATATGCAACAACAAACAAACGAGCATTTAGAGTTTAAAAAAATAAAAAATTTGTCGCAACTAAATCAAAAATTATCACAAGCAAAACAAAAAAAACAAGAGGTGATGTTAGATTTTTATGCTGATTGGTGTGTGTCCTGTGTCGAGATGGAAAAACTAACCTTTGCTAAACCTGCGGTGCAACAGGCTCTACAAGGAGTGTTGTTGTTGCAAGCTGATGTCACAAAAAACGACGAACAGGACAAAGAACTATTACAGCACTTTAAAATTTTTGGTCCGCCTGCGATAATTTTTTATAACAAACAAGGCATAACCAACTCTCATCAAAGAGTGGTAGGATTTATGAATGAGAATGATTTTATCAAACATATTAAGGCGGTTTATAAATGATTCAAATTCAAAACTCCAACCAACCTGCCAAAAAATTTGCTCTGTTTGAGTTAGGATTCAGACCATTTTTCTTAGGCGGCTGTGTTTTTTCTATTATTTTGATGATAATCTGGTTACAAAATATTATTTTTAATGTTCCGTTATCTTTTTTTAATCACTCTTTAATCCCCCAATATTGGCACGCTCACGAGATGATGTCAGGTTTTGCCGTTGCCATTGTAGCAGGATTTTTATTAACAGCAGTGCGAAATTGGACTGGCATTCAAACAATCAACAACAAGAAACTAATCTTTGTTTTTGGTGTGTGGATTATGGCAAGAATATCTTTTTGGTTGCCAGATTCCGTAGCTTTTATAACTGCCGTTTTTTTTAATTTATTGTTTTTATTTTTACTAACTTTGGCTATCTGCCATCCTTTGTATTTAAAAAAACAATACAATCAAATAGCTGTTTTAGGATCTAAAATTATTTTTTTATTGGTTGCGGATGCTTTGTTTTTTGCCGGCATATTTTATAACAACCAACCTATTTTATATACAGGTCTGATTTTATCCTTGTTTGTAATAATCGCTTTGGTGTTAGTTATGAGTCGCCGAGTTGTGCCGTTTTTTATTGAAAAAGGCTTGCGACTAAGGACTCCATTAAAAAATAGCAAAATGATTGATCTTAGCAGTTTGTTTGTTTTTTTGAGTTTATTGATAACCTTCACATTAGACAAAACTCACATTATTACTAATATTCTATCGCTGATAATGGCAGCTTTGCACTCTGTTCGCCTTTATTATTGGTTTGCCCGGGATATAATAAAAAAACCGCTATTATGGACTCTGTATTTTGGTAATGTTTGGATTATAATCGGTTTGTTATTGATGGCACTTGATATTCATTATTTTTCGCTATCCATTCATGCCTGGACGACAGGCACCGTAGCTTTGGTTACCTTAGGAATGATGGCAAGGGTTTCTCTGGGGCATACTGGCAGAAATATATTTGAAGCACCAAAATCAGTGACTTATGTTTTTGCCCTTATAACCCTAAGTGCTATATCTCGTGTTTTCGCCCCTCTGATATTGCCATCAACATATTACACTCAAATAATATCTTTTTCAATTACATTATGGATAGTAGCTTTCATATTATTTGTTATCATCTATGCACCGATTTTAATAAAACCACGAATTGACGGCCAACCTGGGTAATAATTTTCTACAGAATTAAATTTATCTATCCTATTGTTTATGCCTTGGTTTATTTTTGGATGTAGTTATAAAATTCATTTTTTTGGCAGATGGTTTTTATTGTTTTTGCATGCTCTAACCCTACTTTTTTAATTTCTATGTTGAAATATAAACAAAAAACCAAATCATCAATATAGTTTTTTATTTTGTCTTGTTCTTTTTTATCAATAGCTTCGGTATGTTTTAGGGTTTTTAGACTTATTGTCTCGTTCTGTGTGTCATTTTGGTTAAAATTATCATTTATAAAAGATTTTATAAAATCAGGTTTCACTGTTATTTTTTGCGGTATTTTGTTGTTATCCATATCGGTTAGAATTAGATAATTATCTTTTGTTGCGATGCTTTTGAATTTTTGTAAAGTTGTCGTAAATTCAACAAAGTGTTTTAGCTGGTGAAGCTCTAACAATAAAAGGTTTTCTGTTTGTTTTATAATTTTGTTTTTAATATTTTTGTTTTTCTTTGTTATGATAGGAACACGGATAAAGTTTTTTATGCTCGCCAAAGACAATAAAAAATCTTTTTCATGTTGTGATTTTAATAATTTTTTTAAAATAAAAATATTTATTTTTGAATTTAACAAAGACAATAAGTATAAAATTTCAGATCTATCATCGCTCCCTATTCCGCAAAATTGATTTCTCGCCCATATAACAGGCTTATGAACATAAAAAAATCTTTTAGAGTTTGCATAACTCCAAATTACTTTATATTTGGAATCTAAAAATTTATAATTTTGGTTTCCTTGTCGCAAACCTATAAAATTTGAATCATCTTTTTTTATCCTCTCGTTTCTCCAATAACCTTTTACTTTTTTTACTAAATAAGATGAATTGTCTATTTTAGGATAAGAGTAAAATCCTCTTGTTTTTTCCATTTGTTTTTCATCAATATTGTAACCACCATCAAAATAAAAACTATTAGAAAACTGTTTTTCAGACAATTTATGATTATAATAAATGGCAATGTTGTCGTTAATATCGCTGTAAGTTTTTAATAATTTTCTAAATATATCGCTATATTTAAAAAAATTCCAATTATCTGTATTTTCTCTTAAATCCGATTGTAAAAATGTTTTTGTTTTTATCTCTTTATTTTGCAAGAATTTTTTAAAATTTGTGCCTTTTTTATCTGTTTGGGCTGTATAATTTATAATTTTTACTGTATGTTTTTCTGTTGGTTCTTTTTTTCGGACCACAAAAATCAATGAAGAGGTAGGCACAGGGCGATTTTGTTTTAAGCCTCTGCCGACAAACATATTGCCCTCAAATGTTATTATTTTTTCAATAGTTGTTTTTGTTGAAAGGTGATACCTTAAAACATCTAAGTCCCCTGCGGTTAATATTGTTTGGGGGATGATATAGGATAATTTACCATTATTTTTTAATAAAGCAATTCCCAGAGCAATAAAAAAGGCATACAAATTTGGGTTTGGTCTATATCTTTTTGGGTCAGATGGTATAGAGTGCAAATTTACCCCATAAACATTCCCCAAAGTAATAGAGGTATCATTTTTGTCTTTTATTTTCAAGGTAAAGTCTGTTTTATGTTTGCAACATTGATTATAACCAATATAAGGCGGATTACCAACGACAAAATCAAATCTTTTTCTGCTGCCATTTTCATCTTGTAGAGATTTTAACATTTCATGCATATTGTCTTTATCTCGCATAAAACTCGGATATTTAAGATTAGTATCTTTCAAATGTGAAAGCAAATCAATTTTTTGTTCTGTGGCGCTTATGCCAATATCTAAAAACTCTGAGATGCTATCTTTTGTTTTAAATATTTTTAGTTTATTGTCTATGGGATTCTCAAAATCATCATTGACAATTAGCGGTAGCATTCTCATTAAAATATTCATCTCGGCAAGATATAAGGGAAACTCCTCAATATCCAATCCGAAAATGTTTTTATCAATCAAACCTTCAATATATTTTGACTTGTCTTCTGTGCCATCATCAAAACTATCAATTATTTTATCAACTGCACTATATAAAAAAGTGCCAGCTCCACAAGATGGATCAATAATTGATATTTTATCTTGTTGGGTTTGCTTTTTTATTGTGTCTTGGGTGTAACCTATTTCTTTTAACATTAAATTCACCACCGCAGGATCAGTAAAATATTGCCCTTTGCTTTGCTCTTGATACAAATCTTTTAAAAAGTTTTCATAAATAAAACCAAATATTTCATTCTTTAAACCTGCAAAATTATAACGGTTGATAAAAATTATAATATCAAGCCATGGGGCAATTGTTTCAATTGTAAGAGTTGATTTTTTTAAGTTATCAATTAGTTGATTATTTATTGTGCCTTGCTCTTCTTTAAAAGGTATGTATATTTTTTCAGATATGTAAGATGATATATTTTTTATTTCATTGATAATGATTGAATAAAAATCTTCATCTTTAATTGCTTTTTTAATTTTAATTAACATCGATTTATACTCTTTTTCAAAAGTTTTAAATCTATTATCAACCAATACCTTATAAAGAATAAATTGTATTAAATAAGCATAGGATATTTCAACTGCTTTTTTGTCAAATTCTTTGTTAATATCCATAGGGATTTGTCCCATAACTCCGAGATTCATCATTTTGCTTTTAAAGTTTTTTATCAAAGAGGTTATATCATCAAAAAATATCTCCCGATCTAATGAGTCATTTAAATCTAATTCATCTTCAAATAGAGTTTGTTGCCCTGTTGGATTAAATATCTCCAAATAATAGTTTTCAGGTTTGATATAATCTTGCCAATAAATTTGTAACTCTTGCGGATTGTTAAATATATCATCTATGTAAAATGTTTTATACTGGGTTGATTTATAAAACCGCCACTGATTGCCATCTGTTAAAATCCCATATTTTTTATTAAATTCTGTTTGATAACGAAGCAGTTGTCGCTCTCCCTCTTTGATGCGAGTGTAACATTTCACCTCACAAGGGATTATTATATCGTCATCAATGAATAAAGTAAAATCAGGGCGCCCGTTTTTAAGCCCTTTTTCGTCATGAGTATAGGAATGGGGAATAGAAGTCTTTGAGGCAGTTTCTTTTAGTGCAAAAATAGCGGATTTAAAAACATCAGTTACAAAGCTATGCACCCCTGAACCTATTTCACGGTTTTTATAGGCGTCTTTGTTATCCGTCCATTTTTGAATGAGGTTTTTCATGTTTTGTTTTAATTATCAATTATTAACTATTAATTATCAACTATTTGTCAGCCTCCTCCTATTGCACGAACTATTTCTATCTTATCATTTTCTTTTATTTTTGTGCTCTGCCATAGGCTACGAGTTATTATCTGTAAATTCTTTTCAAGGGCTATTTTTTGTTCTCCTATATCTAATTTATCAATTAAATCTGTGATACTTGCCCCATCATTAATACAATAGTTTTTTTGGTTTAATATAAAATTTATCAAAATTTTTGCTCCCGAGTATTTTGGAATATAACATTTGGATTTTTTTCAACTGCAAGATTTAAATTTATTATGCTAGGAGCAAGATATACCAGCTCCTCTGCCCCATCAAGACATAGATTGTGGTTATAATTTTCTTTAAAATCTTTTAATATTTTTTCATCTTCACACTTTATCCATCTTGCCTGTTGCACGGCGACTGCTTCAAAGACACAATCCACTTTGTATTCATCTTTCAGACGTTGGGAGGTAACCTCAAATTGTAAAATCCCGACAGCCCCTAAGATTAAATCATTCGATGATAATGGTTTGAAAAGTTGGGTCGCACCCTCTTCACAAAGCTGTTGTAATCCTTTTTGCAAAGCTTTCATTTTTAATGGGTCTTTTAATCGGACTTTTTTAAATAATTCCGGAGCAAAATTAGGGATTCCTGTAAAAGAAAAATCTCCTCTTTGGCTTAAAGTATCACCGATATGGATCGCACCGTGATTATGCAAACCTATGATATCACCTGCAAAAGCTTGCTCTGTTATGCCACGGTTGTCTGCCATAAAGGTTACAGCATCTGTGATTTTTAACTCCTTTTTTGTTCGTATGAGTTTAGCTTTGCATCCTTTTTGATAAACCCCGGAGCAAATTCGCATAAAAGCGATTCGGTCACGATGTTGTGGGTCCATATTGGCTTGGATTTTAAAAATAAAGCCACTTAAAAAATTATCATTAGGTTGAATTTCGTCCATATTGGTTTTCATAGGCTGAGGCACCGGAGCATATTCAACAAACTCATCCAAAATCTCGGCGATGCCAAAATTATTGATAGCAGAGCCGAAAAAAACTGGGGTCAATTTACCAGATAGATATTCTTGTTTATCAAAAGAATGGGATGCCCCAAGCACCAACTCAATCTCATCTTTTAACTCGGATACCATATTTTCACCTATCAACTCTTGTAAGCGAGGGCTAGCCAAACCCTTGACAATCTCGCCACTTTTAATCAGTCCATCAGAGCTGGCATCAAATAAATGCACCTGATCTTGCCAAATATGATAAACGCCTTTTAAACGTTTTCCCATCCCAATCGGCCAGGTAACAGGAGAGCATTTTATTTTTAAAACCTCTTCCACCTCGTCCATAAGTTCTATCGGGTCTCGCCCTTCACGGTCTAATTTATTAATGAAAGTCATTACCGGAGTATCGCGCATCCTGCATATTTCCATCAATTTTTTGGTTCTTTGTTCAACCCCCTTGGCAACATCAATCACCATCAAAGCCGAATCAACTGCGGTTAGGGTGCGGTAGGTGTCTTCGGAGAAATCCTCGTGTCCAGGAGTGTCTAATAAATTTATAATTTTATTTTTATAGGGGAATTGCATCACCGAGGAGCTGACAGAAATTCCTCGTTCTTTTTCCATCGTCATCCAATCCGAGGAAGTTTGTTTTTTATTTTTTTTAGATTTTACCGAGCCTGCTTGATTAATCGCACCACCAAAGAGCAGTAATTTTTCAGTAAGAGTTGTTTTACCGGCATCAGGGTGTGAGATTATGGCGAATGTTCGCCGTTTTAAGATTTGCTCCTCAAACATCAAGCACCTGATAATTCTTTAATTCTGTCATCTGTTTTAGGATGAGTGCTAAACAAGCCTGATAAAAAGTTTTTAAAACCCTTGACAGAATCTATATTAAAAATATAAGCAGCTCGGCGCATATCATCACTATTAGGAATCTCAATCTCGTCTTTATTTGTCTCATAATCACCACTTATTTTTTTCAAAGCAGTAATCATAGGTTTGTTATCTCGCATCAACTCCACGGCTCCTGCATCTGCCATATATTCGCGTTTTCTTGATAAATACATCATTAAAAAATAGGTTAGGACTGGGATAACAAAACGCAAAACCAACACCCCTATTTTTAATGCCGGAGGTGCTTTACGATTATAAATTACCCCTCGCAAAGCAACATCAAGCACGATAATCATAATATTAGCCAATACTGTGGCAAATAGGGTAAGCTTTATGTCATTGTTGCGAATATGGGTAAGTTCGTGAGCGACAACAGCTTGTAGTTCATGACGATTTAACATATTCATCAAACGGCGAGTCACAGCAATAAGGGCTGATTTTTGTGAATAACCGCTGGCAAAAGCATTAGCATAGTTTTCTTCAATAATATATACCTTTGGCATATAATTCATACCAGCGGAGATTTTTAACTCCTCGACAATATTCAATAGTTGTCGCTCGTCTGCTGCTAATTTATCAGATGTTTGGCTTATTTCTTTGGAGGTCGTCCCCATCATCATTAATTTGTTGTTAAAAATGAATGCTATCATAATTGATATAATCGCTATACCTGCCAAAACTAAGGTCGCAACCGGAGGGGCGTTATATAGAATATTATTAAAAAAATAAGTGGCATTTTGATATAAACCTCCGTCACCAATCGTAGGGTCAAAATAAAGCAATAAATCTATCAATATACCCAGACAAACATAAATAAAAACAAAAGCAAACATCACAAAAAAAGTCCGTCTGTTATTTTGTTTTATGGTTTGGCGAAAATCGCCAATATCAGATACTTTGGTAGAATTATTCATAGCTTTTAAAATTCAACTTTTCTGTTTTCCTCTTTCGTGCGAACCTCTTCACTTATACCCCAATAGGCAAATTTTTGATCCAATTTGGGGAATTTACCCACGACAATAGTTTCAAAAAAACTCTGTTTTTTAGTTTCATATTTTTCAATTGAATCATTGTAGGCTTGTTTGGCAAAAGAGAGTTTATTCTCGGTGGATACTATCTCCTCTTGTAGTTGCATGGCGTTATTGTTCGCTGTAATTTGTGGATAGGCTTCCATTTGCACAGATAATCCAGGGATTAATGATGATATTTCATTTTCTGCTGCCATTTTAGCTGCCATATCGCCCTGTTTACCAGCTGCCACAGATTTAGCCCGCAAAGCTGTCACCTGAGTTAAAACTTCTATCTCGTGACTCATAGCTTTTTTAACCGTATTAACCAAAGATTCAAAAACCTTGCCACGGCGATCAAGCTGCACGTCAATTTGTTTGTCGTTGTTTTTGATAGCCTGAATCATGGCAATCAGGCTGTTGTATACCATCACAACCCATACTACAAGCAACAAACCTATGCCTAATATTACAAATAAAGATTCCATAATTTTTACCTATTTAAAAAAGCATAATAATATCACAATTAAAAAAATCTATCTTAAAAAATTTTAGATCCATCTTTTTTTATTATCAGATATTTTTTAATTTTAAAATTATCTAATATTTGTTGTCGGTGTTTTTCAGGGGCAATCATTAGGGCTGTGGCTATGGCATCACAGGCGGCACCTTCATCACACAACACACTCACCGAGACAATATCTGATTCTGATTGTTTGCCACTTGTGGGATTTATTAAATGATGATAGGTTTTATCTTGATGTTTATATTGTCTGGCATAACTACCGGAGGTATAAATACTTTTTTTGCCATTCACTTTAAAGGTCTGAATTATACTCTCATCAAAAGGGGACTTGATGGCAACCACCCAAGGGTTATTGAATTTTTTACCGATTATGTTTATATCGCCACCGGCATTTATCAGAGCATTTTTGATATTGTGTTTTTTTAAGATTTTCATCGCCATATCCACAGCCTGTCCTTTGCCAAATGCACCAAAATCAAAGTATATATTTTTATTTGATACCACGATTGAATCTTGGTTTATTATGACCTGTTGCATACTTGGTGGGTTTTTTAATAACTCTTTGATTTGCAAAGAATCAGGCGGAGAATTATTATTAAAATCATCTTGCAAAAAACCCCATTTTTTGATAAGTTTGCCGATGGTCGGGTTAAAATATCCCATTGATTTTTTTTCAAAATCTTGGGCGAGTTTTAAGGCTGTTATGGTTTGAGTTGATACCTTGATATTTTTTTGCCCTAATGAGATTTTTTTGTTTATTTTCATCAATTCAGAGTCAGGATTCCAAGCATGCCATCTAATATGCAAATCATTAAATAACCTGCTAATTTCAATGATAGCATTTTCCGCTTGTTGTTTGTCATCATTGATAATATTTATTTTTACCAAAGTCCCAAACACAAAAAGCTCGGTGGTGTGTAGATTATTTTTATCGCAAGATAGCAAAAAAAATAATGATAGAAAAAATATAGAAAATGTTTTCATTTTTTAAATATAATCATAAGTTTGTTGTAAATAATGCTTGAATTATACAAAATTTTATAATAAGATAGCAACTTTAAATTATAGTTCTTATTATGAATATTATACACAAAACCTTATTATCTATTGTTTTAATATTTTTGTCAAGTTGCACTAACACTCAAAACTATCAACCACGAAATGGCGATATTATTTTTCAGTCATCAGGAGACGGACAGATAAGCAGAATGATTGAATATGCCACAAAATCCTGGTATTCGCATAGTGGTTTGGTTGTTAAAAAAAATAATAATTGGTTTGTCCGTGAAGCTGTAGGTCCCGTCAAAGATACACCTCTTAAAAAATGGCAAGCCAGAGGTAAAAATAAATGGATAGATGTTTATCGTTTAAAAAAAGAATATCAAAAACATATCCCGGCTATGATAAAAAACAGTGCAAAATATTTAGGACGTCCATATGATAAAAAATATAAATTTGATGATAAAAAAATATACTGTTCTGAGTTGATTTTTAAGGCATATAAAGATAGCACCAAAAATAATTTAGGACAGATAGTTACCTTAGATCAATTAGATTATAAAAAATTCACAAAACAAATCAAAATAATCGAAGGTGGCAAAGTGCCATTAAAACGCAAAATGATTACCCCTTGGCATTTATCCCAGGCTCATCAGTTAAAACTAACTTATTCTAATAAAAAATGATTATGAAAATTAAAAGTGATTTAAAAATAATTTGTGGGGTATGTTTGATAGGTTTAATGTTTGCAACAAACATATATGCCGAGCCATCAGCCGAGGAGTTGTTGGAGATGGGTAGAAAAACTTTAAACAAAGATAGGGTTGAGGGTAAAAAATTCTTAGAAAAATCTATTGTAAAATTTAAACAAAAATTAACTAAAAACCCACAGGATAAAATGGCAGCCCATTCAATAGGCAAGGCTTATTTTTATCTTGAAAATGATATTATGGCTGCCAAATATTATGACAAAGCCATTAAAATAGACAATAAAATGCCAGCCCCCTATTTTATGAAAGGTCTGATTTTTTCATATGCAAAAAATTACAAAAAAGCTATTTTAAACTTTAAAAAAGCCTGTGAATTATCGCCTAAAACATCAAAATATTGGTATGAATATGGCAGAGCATTATCTAATGACAAGCAGACTCAAAAAGCCATAAAAGCCTATCGAAAAACAATTTCTTTAAATGATAAAGACAAACACCCTCTTTACAACATTGGGGTTATTTATTTTGAACAAAAAAATATCAAAAAGCTATAAAAATGTTTGAAAAAGCCGTGCAAATTGATGCAAAATTTATTGATGCAATTTATAATTTAGCACAAACACAGCAGATATTAGGCGAGCATAAAAAAGCATTAACTTTATTTGGCGATGTTTTTAATTTAAAGCCACAAGATTGGCGTTCTTTGGTTAAGATAATTCAAGAGTTGCATGCTTTAAAACAATACTCAAAAGCAAAACAAAAAATTGATTTGTTGTATAAGTTGCATAAAAATAATAAAATCTCCCAACTATCAGATAGCAAACTTTTTATGCGAGAGCAATTTATAATCAAAGATAAAAAAGTTTTTGTATTGGAGTATTTTAAATTAACCGGAGACAGAGCATTAAAATATAATTTTATCGTCAAAAAAAATAATTCTACCGAGCAATTATTTAACATATCTCTTGGCTCTTATACCGACACAAATGAAATCGCAAAAGAAACAAAACAAACAAAAAATAATTCAAAGCTCTATCATTTGGACGGTTATTATCCTAACAAACATATAACATATGGTTTTTTTGAAGGCGAACCTGACTATAAAACTATTAGAAAAATGGCAATAAATGTCATTATAGGCAAACAAAAATCATTGTCAAGCACTACCAAAACAGATAGCGGTGCAACAATAAATATGCAACAATGATAGATTTTTTAACTTTTAAAAGTTTTATTAGCATTGAAGTTTTAATTGTATTTTATTATATCGGTGCGGTAATTTTGCCTCTTGTTGTTTTGAAGTTGTTATATTGGTTTGTCAACAGATATGAAATTATAAATATCACCCATCAAAAAACCAAAGAAATAATATATCAAAACCTAACAAAGGAACAAAAAATTAAATTTATTTTGGTTTTTGTAGTGGCTTTTTCTTTTTTAGAATTATTATGGCGAATGATATTTGAATTTTTGATAGCTTATCTGCAAATCAGAGATAGCCTTGTGTTTTCATAACAACAAACTCAAAAATTATCATAACCTCAAATTATGAATGCCATCAATAATTTTAGTAAAAGTGTTCCTATATTTTGAAGTATCTGCATCATAAAATTTGATATCATCACCGACATAATAGGCCTTTGTTGTGGTATTGTCCCAACCATTATCCCATTTTAATTTTAATGTATTTGATAATTCATCAACCTCCCATCTGCCAAAATTATGCGAGCCGACATTATTTATGCCTTCCATTTTGCCATCATTAGATGATTGAGTTACAAATTTATAACCACCGACATAATCACCATAGATAGTTTTATTTGATAGAATCTTAATCAAATCATCGGCTGATAATTGTTGGTGTTTTTCCATATTTATTTTTTTAAATCAAGTGTAGCTTTCAAACTTTTGCCACAAGCTTTATACCAAAACTTTTTATAACTTTGGCAACCGATTCAAATCTGGGTTTTGAGCCAGATGAAAGAGTTTTATATAGGCTCTCTCGTCTGAGCCCTGTATCTTTGGCAACCTGCATCATGCCTTTTGCTTTGGCAATATGTTCCAATGCTTGCAACAATTCATCTGTATCGCCGTCTTGCAAAACATCTGTTAAATAGCAAGCCATCAACTCTTTTGAGTCAAGGTAAGATGAGGCATCATATTCATTTATTTTAACCATTTTTTATCTCATGTAAAATATTTTTTGCTTTTTTTATGTCATCATTTTGAGTTGATTTATCGCCTGCAAACAACAACAAAACAATATCACCATTTAATATAGAATAATACACTCTATACCCTGGTCCTGTTGGAATTTTTAGCTCATATACACCGCTACCAACCATTTTATAGTCACCAAAATTACCTTGTTTTATTCTTTCTATTCTTCTAATAATGGTAATTTTACCCCTCGTGTCTTTTAATTTTTTAAACCATTTTGAAAAGTAGTTTGTCTCTTTGATTGTGAGCATGTCTGATATTGTATCCATTTAGATACATTTGTCAAGTTATATTTTGAATTTATGCTATTTTGATAATTTAATTATTACAAAAAACAACTATTTAATTTAAAGCGTGTTATTGAGACCTTTGCATAATTCAAGCACAATTTATAAAACACACAAAATGTGCCTTTTTATAGCAAAAATTCGTCAAAGGACTTGCCATTTTCCTCATTTTTGCTATAAAAATGCACTATTTTCTGT
>Ga0164315_10001128_pt1 | contig 19935 bp, 16 predicted proteins | sample GuaBasSedimGuay6_FD_113737 | JGI IMG/M metagenome (GOLD analysis project Ga0164315, IMG submission 113737) | Subseafloor sediment microbial communities from Guaymas Basin, Gulf of California, Mexico - Guay6, Core 4569-2, 0-3 cm | ecosystem: Environmental > Aquatic > Marine > Hydrothermal vents... | reverse complement strand
CCAGGCTTGTTCCTGTTCCCTGCGACCGTAACGCGAGCTTTTTTCCATCGCTCGTGCGCGGCGACTATTGCGTACCTTGCGACCTTCCTGATATTGCGTCGCCTGTTTGAAACTCCGTTTATCTGCTTCTTTATAAATTTTTGCACAGCGAATTTCACTGCCACAGCGCACGATAAATACATCGGCTTCTTTACCACTCATTAATGGTCGTATGACTTCGTCAATCAGACCATCTTCAAACAGCGGTTTGAGTCGTTTGGGAATTTTCATACTGAATGGCCAGACTCTGTTTAATTATCCAGTTTTCTAACGCGAATTTTCCTGCCCTTGATCTTGCCGTCGAGCAGAATCTTAAGTGCTTGCCTGGCAACCTTTCGGTCCACAGCCACATAAGACATTTTATCCAGGATGTCGATCTTGCCGATGAGCTTGCCGGGTAATTCGGTATTGGCTGTCAATGCACCTAAAATATCACCGGCCCTGATTTTATCTTTTCTACCAGCGTTGATGAATAGTGTTTCCATGGCTGGTTTGAGAATAGAGCTGCCCTGCGGTTTCAAAATAGATGGGTTTTCAATATTTATCGGGCTGCCTTGATAGCTTTCAATGGCATCAATTCGATTTTGTTCACCTGCTGTAAAAAGACTCAGCGCTAACCCTTCATTGCCAGCTCTACCGGTACGACCTATACGATGGATATGAATTTCAGGATCCGGCGTTATTTCAAAATTGACGACTGCGGCCAGGTCCTTGATGTCCAGTCCTCGGGCGGCAACATCGGTTGCAATCAAAATTGAGCTACTACGATTTGCAAACTGAATCAAAACCTGGTCACGCTCGAACTGCTCCAGATCACCGTGTAAGCTCAAGGCGTGGAAGCCTCGCTTACATAACTCGTCTTTCAAATCCTGGCATTGCTGTTTTCGGTTACAGAACACGAGTGTGGATTCGGGTTGAAAATGCTCGAGCAAGGCAACCAGTGTCTCGGTTCTTTTGTCTTGCCGGATTTCGTAAAAGGTCTGTTTGATTTCTTTTATGTGGTGAGACTTTTCAATTTGAATTTTGACTGGAGATTGTTGAACTGCACTACTGATACTCACAATTTCTTCAGCGTAGGTAGCCGAAAACAAAACGGTTTGTCGCTTGCCGGGCAAACTGTCCTTGATGAGCATTATGTCGGCCAGAAAGCCCATGTCCAACATTCGATCTGCTTCATCGAGGACGAAGGTCGAAACCTGTTGCAGATTCAAACTGCCTTTGGACAAGTGTTTCAAAATACGGCCCGGGGTACCGATGACGATATGCGGAGCCGATTCCAGCGATGCGGTTTGTCTGGCAATTGGTTTACCTCCGCACAAAGTGAGTATCTTTGTATTGGGTATGGTTCGCGCCAATCGCCGAATTTCATTACCCACCTGATCGGCAAGTTCACGCGTCGGGCAAAGCACCAGTGCCTGGACCTGTCGGCAATGCGTTTCCAGTTTATTTATGATGCCAATGGCGAATGCCGCGGTTTTTCCACTCCCTGTTTTTGCCTGGCCGAGTAAATCCTGTCCAGCGAGTAAAATCGGTAAACTTTGCTGTTGAACCGGAGTCATCGATTCAAATCCAAGCGAGGCTATATTACTCAGGAGGTCCGCCCGGATAGGCAGTGTTGAAAAAGCAGAAGAGGTCACAAACTGGGAGTCCGATTAAACGCCGGCGCATAGTAACAGAATCAGCTCGAAAGCATCGCAGTACTAGTCGTGTTTACGGTGCGCCATAGCCACAGGGCTCGCAGCTTATTCCGTATTCCTGGTTTCTCGCGCTGGAACAGGCTGGTAGCGAAGCGTTGTTCCGCGCTGACGATAATATCCGGCGACTGGGATATATTCCGCAACAACCGATCGCGGGTCGTAATTCGGATGGCCTGCCCATCGGCTTCGTCAAGGACGACAATATAGAGCCGTTTCTGCTTTCAAAAATTTCAGCATCTCGCCTGCCCGCCGCTATCCGATTTTCAATCTTTAATCGAGGATCTCTCCAAAGCGTTGCAGGCGACCGTGGGAAATGACGACAAACTGACCCGTTTTGCGAAAAAAGTGCTGGCGCAAGGGGGTTACAGTGAAGGCGAAAAGCAGCGTTTGCAACAGGAGCTAACCCCATTTATTGCCTGGCTCGATAATTACATCGAAAATAACTACGACGGGCTTGCGACAGCCTATGGCCGGCTGGATTCTCCCAAATGGCAAGCGCCATTGCCACCAATCGATCAGGACAAGGCGGCCAAAGGGAAAGCCTTGTTTGCAGGACTGTGTGTTTCCTGTCATGGCATTCGGGATGAGGATGGACAATTTCCGATGACCAATCCGAACCCGCGCTGAAGACGAGGCGTGGCGCAACTTCACCGATGAGGAACGTTACCAGCTGATCGGGTATATGAAAACGCTGTGAGAAATTTTCTCTCTGACACCAATTTGTTCTCGCAAACTAAACAAACAAGGTCAGCACGCCGGTAAAGCCGTACAGCGCGCTTTTGTGGATCTCGCCATTGGCAAAAAAGCCGACCAGTGGGAAATCGCCGAGCACGGTATGGATAAAACGGACCTCCTCCGAATGGTCGCCGAACTGTTCCCTGCCACGGCCCAGGCAGGAGACATAAACACCGCCCCTGATGGATGAGCCGCAACGCTTTTTTAATTGCAGCAGCATGCGCTCCATGTCTTCCAGCGCCGAGCTTCCATCGCGTTTGCAAAATATAATCTCGTCGTTGTGCTGCAGGTAGTCGACGATGGCGACGATCTTTGAGTCCGGGTCGATGCCGACGAGTTGGCGAATGGAGTAGTCTTCCTGGTCGGAGTTTTTATTCACGATCCCGGCAAAAATATAGCCGGCGGCCTGTTGCCAGTCCTGCGCGATCCCTTCGCCGACATCCTCGGCCAACACGTCGAGTGCGGGCCGGTCGTCGAGGCTATGCAGGATATTGTGCTCGCACTGGGTGACGACATGACGATGCCCGATCGGGCTACAGCCCTGGGTGAGGTTGGTCATGATCGGCACCGCCTGCGAAAACAACGCGCCGCTGATGCCGCCCTGCAGGACGCGGTCGGCAAACTGGGCATTGCGCCCGCGCGACGAGGTGATGCCTCCAACCAGGAAGGCGGCCGGGATATCGTCGCCGAGCTGCGCCAACAATGCCTGCAGGTTTGCAGTCGCCGGATCGGCGTGCAGCAGGCCCACGTTAAAATCGTTGGCGGCGCACCAGTCGGCCAGCTCGGCAGATAGTGTCGCGTCGTCCGCACGCAGGTTCGGCAACAGCTGAAAATCGGCCTCGTTGAAACCGGCCAGCATGATTGCCATCGCCGGCTGGTCGTAATACTCCGTCGCCCCACCGATAATGCCGATGCCGATCGTGCCGACCCAGGCAGTGATGCCGGTTACCTGTTTGAGCCGATCGATCAGGGGCTCGGCTGCATCGGCCAGCTGATCGCTCAGGTATAAAAAGCCGAAGTTGGCCTCGGGCGGAATGTCGCCCAGTTGATTGAGGCAATCGTCGAGTAGCTTGTCGCTGGTTTGGCCAGAGCCGTGTGCGAGTAGGAATCGATCCATCATGCAGGCTAGTTTACGGCAAAGTTGTTTTACAGCACAGTTAATCGATCGCTCGAATGCCGCGAGGCTTTTGAGCCCCGCCCGGTGGCGGCTGGGCACTCCCGGGTTTTGGCGTGGCATTGAAATGTGGCGGAAGAGCGTAGGAGTCGAACCCACCAGGGACGTGGTACGCCCCTCACCGGATTTGAAGACCGGGCGCCCCACCGGGGTGCGATCCTCTTCCTTATGAACCTTCATCATCAAGCGCGAACACCGTCGCGGCGGGGCGTCTGATTCGGCGGTTGTTGCCTGCGCGTTCGGTAAATCCCAGGCGGTCGAAGTGCTCCAGTAAATCGATGGCAAAGTTTCGCCCGGTTTTGGTCTGCGCGCAATACTCAGCTACGGTAAACAAACCCCCGGCAGTTCCCGCTGCCAATTCCTCAGCGGCGCAACCCAGTCGCGCCAGGTACGATGTCGACAGGTAACGGTTCTTTGCTACCAGCACCATCTCCCCGATCTTGACCGCGTTCTTCAACGCCGCCTCGAGGATATTTTTGTCGACGCCGAGCGCCTCCGCTGCTTGATGCAGGCTCAACGGGCTGCCCGAATCCGGCGCCAGCCAGGCCGCTGCGCGCGCCCAAAGCTGTCGCTCGCGCTCGGAGACGTGAATCGCGTGTGATGGCAAATGAAACCGCGTGCCGCGCCGGCCCAGGCGCTTATCGTTCACCAACAAGTCGGCGCCTTCTTCGAGCACGGGGGCCTCGACATGGGGTTTAAGTGCTAACTGGATATCTTTAAGACTGGCACCCGGGAGCTCGGGCCTGGACTGGTGGACGCGTCCGACAGCCGCTTCGATACGGTTGAGCAAGTTCTGCCATTGCGTTGTGCCGAAAATCCACTGCTGTGGTTGACGACCAACCCGCTTCAGTGACAGCGATTCGATGATGGCATCGGTTTTATGGGCCGGAAGATTGTGTGAGGTGGAGAAAGGGGTTAGCGGCACGCCGGCTTCACTGATCTCGGTCAGCGCATCGAGCGCATCGCCCGGATCACGACAATTCATGGCTTGCAGTGCGGCTATCCGGGTCGGTCGTGCACGACCGCGCTTCGGCGAGAAGGGGTCGATCACGTGCCCGCCCGCAATGGTGCGTTGGGCGGACTGGTCACGCAGCACGAAACGATCGCCGTGCACGACGAAGGCGTCCTGCTCCAGCACCAGTTGCACTAAACCCCGCTCTCCCGCGGCAATGGCGCCGCCCGCAAGAACCGCTACGCGTGCCGCGAGATGATCCGCGCCGATATGCAGATGCGTTGGTGTCCAGTGTTTCAACGACCTGGGTTCGGAGTCGAGTACTTGCAAGTCGACGTCTATTCTTCTGGTCGGCGCGTACAAACTCGAATGCATCAACCAGTTACCGCGATTCAGCGAGCTTTCGCTGACGCCACGGCCGACGATGTTTATCGCGCAACGCTCGCCAGCCTGTGCCCGATCGCTCACTTCGTTGTGCGCCCGAATCCCGCGTACCCGCACCGGTGATCCATCGCAAGACACAACCAGGTTGTCATCGAGGGTGGCCGCGCCGGCCAACACCATGCCAGTCACGACCAGGCCGACTCCTTTGAGTGTAAACGCCCGATCGATCGCCATCCGAAAGTGGCCATCGACAGGACGGCCGTTCACGCCCTGCGCCCGCTGATGCAGAGCATTCTTCAGCGCATCGACGCCGTCATTGTCCGGTGCGCAGACGGGATACACGGCGGTTTCTTCGTGCCCGGCATTGCCGAGCAAGGTCGCTACCTGATCCTGGACTTGCAGAACACGCGCATCGTCGACCCGATCGATCTTGGTTATCGCCGCGACACATTGATCGATTCCCAGCAAGCCGAGAATCGCAAAATGCTCACGTGTCTGCGGCATCACGCCATCATCAGCAGCGACCACCAGCAAACCCAGATCGATGCCGCCAACACCGGCCAGCATATTGCGAATAAACTTTTCGTGCCCCGGCACATCCACGAACCCCAGGGGCGTATTATCCGGCAACGCCTGGTAAGCAAATCCCAGATCAATCGACAGGCCTCGCGCCTTCTCCTCGGGCAGGCGATCGGTATCCGTCCCTGTCAGTGCCTTGATGAGCTCGGTCTTGCCGTGGTCTACATGGCCTGCCGTAGCGATGATCATGAGCGCGTCAGCCCGCGCAGGTTGTCGACAAACTCTGCTTCATCTTCAAGGCAACGCAGATCGAACCACAGCGCATCCTCCGCGATGCGCCCGACGACCGGTATCGGTAGTTCGCGGAACGCCCGGGCGAGCGTCTTTAGCGCTTTGCCAGGCCGACGTAGTTCAGGCCGGGTGAGCTTCAGCGCAGCGCTCTGCAGTTTATCGATTGGCATTGCGCCACTGCCCACCTGGCTATGGGTGCGGTCGACGGTGACCTGGAATTGCTCGCAATAGCCTTGAACGATCGGGGCAAGTCGAGTCGCCAACTGTTCGATTTCGGCCACATCGCGGGTCAGGTAGCGCAGCGTAGGCAGTTCTTCAGCCAGGCGCGCCGGATGGGTGTACAGGCGCAGCACGGCATGCAGTGCCGCCAGGGTAAGCTTGTCGGGGCGCATGGCGCGGGTCATCGGGTTGCGTTTGATTTTTTCGATCAGGTCCTGGCGCCCAACGATGATGCCGGCTTGCGGTCCGCCGAGGAGTTTATCGCCGCTAAAGGTCACCAGGTCAGCGCCCGCCATTATCGCCCCGTTGACGGTGGGCTCATGTGGCAGACCATAGTCTTCAAGATCGACCAGGGTGCCACTGCCGAGGTCAGTCACGAAGGGCACATCATGCGCATGCGCGATGTTGGCGAGCTCAGCTTCCGTGACCTGCTTTGTGAATCCCTGGATCGCGTAGTTGCTGGCATGGACCTTCATCAGCAACGCGGTTCTGGAACCCATCGCCGCCTCGAAGTCTTTACCATGGGTACGATTGGTCGTGCCCACTTCCACCAGCTTGCAACCCGCTCGTGCCATGATGTCAGGCATGCGGAATGCGCCGCCGATCTCGATCAGTTCCCCGCGCGACACCGGGACTTCCTTGCGCAATGCCAGGCTATTGAGCGTCAGCAATACGGCGGCCGCATTGTTGTTGACCACGAGTGCGCGCTCTGCGCCCGTCAATTGGCATAACAATGCTTCGGGATGCTGATGACGATCGCCGCGTTTGCCCGACAGCAGATCGAACTCGAGATTGCTGGCGCCGCGGGCTACTTCAATCATGGCTTCGATCGCGGATGTGGGTAAAACGGCCCGTCCCAGGTTGGTGTGCAGCACCGTCCCCGTCAGGTTGATGACCCGCCGCAACGACGGACGAACCGCCCTTGCGACGTCTTCACAAAGATTGTTGACGAGATCGCCTGACTCGAACAACCGTCCATCCAGGACTTGATGTCGTGCCGACGCCAATACACTGCGCGCATAGCGGGTGACGAGGGGCGCGCCATAATCGCGTACAAACGAGGCGACATCCGGATCGTTCAAAAGACGATCGACCGACGGTAGTTTGTTGGGAGCATCAATAATAGACATGTCGAATCACACGGACCGAATAGGCAGGACAGTAATGGCATACCGTACGTTTTACAAGGTGTTGCGCCAGATCGCCCTGCCGTGTTTTTATCGATAGTGATTTTCCGGCCCAGTCGCCGCTACGCGAGACGCACAAACAACTGCCGCGAATCGACATAAGTCTTCCACCAGAATTTCAGTGGCAATATTTTCGCATAAAGTATACGATTTTGATGTTTATTTGGGCTTTACGGCGTGGGTTTGTCACAATCCACAGTAGGTAACAAAACCAGAGGAGCGAATACAATGAAATTCAGAAATCTCACTTTTGCTTGCAGTCTACTGCTTGCCAGCAGCCTGCCTGCGATCTCTCAGGCGGCTGACGCGATCAAGATTCCTATTAACGAATGGACCGGTCAGCATATTTCTGCGCATATCACCGGTACGCTGTTCAAGAAAGCCGGTTACGAGATCGAATATGTCACGGCCGGTGCGGTGCCGCAGTTCGCGGCGATTGCACAGGGTGATTTGCACGTGCAGCCCGAAACATGGACCAACAACGTAGGCGACATTTATCCGAAAGCAGTCGCGAAAGGCGATATCGTGGTCTTCGGTTCGCTTGGTCTTCAACCGAAGGAAAGCTGGATATTCCCGCCTTACATGAAGGAAAAATGCCCAGGCTTGCCCAGCTACCAGGCGCTTTACGATTGCGCGCAGGCGTTCGCCGCCGCGGACACTTTTCCAGACGGACGCCTGATCACCTATCCCGCCGACTGGGGAACCCGGTCCAAGGATGTCGTCGCGCAAATCAGCATCCCGTTTCAAGCGGTTGCCGGTGGTTCGGAAGGGGCGATGATTGCCGAGGTGAAAAGCGCCTATGCCGCCAAGCAACCGATTCTGATGATGTTCTGGCAACCGCACTGGCTGTTTGCCGAATACGATTTCGAGTGGATAGAGTGGGATCAGGCGCAGGGCGAGTGTGTCGAGGAATCGGGCCAGACGCGGGGTAAGGCCTGCGGTTTTCAACAAGCCTCAATCGACAAGGTCGCCAGTCGGAATTTTGCCTCGAAGTGGCCGGGAGCCGCCAAGCTATATGAGGCGATGTCGATCGACAATACGACCATGAATACACTCATGCTCGAAATCGATAACAAGGGCCGCAAGGTCGAGGAAGTGGTTGCCGAGTGGATTGACGCGAATGAGTCGACCTGGAGCCCCTGGGTCATGGCCGCAAAAGCCGCCCAGTAGTCACCGAAGCGTTGAATGAAAAGATCGGGGCTGGCAGTTTGGCCAGCCCCGTATCTATTGCTGTGAGGCATTTTTATCCCCCCTGAACATGGGTCTTGCGAGAAATCGAAATGAATGCGACATCAGGGCAAACGATACTTTCCTGCCGCCACCTGTGGAAAGTTTACGCGCAACAGCAGGCCCCTTATTTTCTGCATGAAGTCGATAAAACTGATGCTGCCGCCCTGTCCACGCGGATGCGAGACGACGGCGCGATACCCGCGGCCGTCGATGTTAGCTTCGACCTTCACGCCGGTGAAATTTTCGTCATCATGGGACTTTCCGGGTCGGGCAAGTCGACGGTTGTCCGTTGCCTTTCGCGCCTGATCGAGCCGACACACGGCGAAATCCTGCTCGAAGACGAGGACTTGCTGAAAAAGACCAACAAGGAGTTGATCGATATTCGCCGTCACAAGATCGGGATGGTTTTCCAGAATTTCGGGCTGATGCCGCATCTCAGCGTGTTCGACAATATCGCTTTTCCGCTTTCGTTGCAGGGTGTACCCAAATCCGAGCAGATCGAAAGGGTGCGCCGGGTTATCGAACTGGTCGGTCTGGAGGGCCGCGAAACCTCCTACCCCAGGCAGCTTTCGGGCGGGCAGCAACAGCGTGTCGGCATCGCACGCTCACTGGCGGTCGAGCCCGAGTTGTGGCTGCTCGACGAACCGTTCTCGGCGCTCGATCCCCTGATTCGGCGTCAAATGCAGGATGAATTTCTGCGCATCCAGAAGGCGCTGAAAAAGTCGATTGTCTTTATCACCCACGATTTTCTCGAGGCACTCAAAATTGCCGATCGAATGATGATCATGCGTGACGGCATGGTGATACAGGTGGGTACGCCCGCGGAGCTAATCGTTAATCCGGCGGATGACTATGTTGCGGAATTTACCAATGATGTGCCGCTGGTGCGTGTCTTGACCGCGATGGATGTCCTCGACCCCGAGCAGCCTGCAACCTCCGCAATGCCGGTACGGGACGGGCGCAGCTCTGTCGAGGATCTGTTGCCATTGCTTGCGGCTCACAAAGAAGGGGTTGCTGTCACGCGCGCGGGCGAGTCGATCGGCGCCGTTACCGCGACCAGCGTGATTGCCGCGCTGGCAAACCAGGGTAACGCGCAACCGGCCGGTGTTACGGCTGTCAACGAATCGGTGCAGTGAAGCAGTACCGCCCCATCGACTGGATTTGGTTCGGCCTGATCGTGCTGACACTGGCGTTTCTCGCGCTGCGGGGCTCCGCCCCCTGGCTGATAACTTTTCCGGTCGACTGGGTGATTCCCGTCACGGATTGGCTGAACCTGTTCATGGATTGGAGTGTCGAGCATTTTGGGACGACCTTCCGCGCATTCTCTGCCGCGCTGGATGTACCCATGAGCGCGGTCCGCGATTTACTCAACTGGTTGCCCTGGTCGGTGACGCTTACGCTGCTGACGTTCGCGTCATTTGCGGTTTCCGGCTGGCGCCTGGCGCTGTTTACTTTCCTCGCCATTCTCTACATGGTTGTAATCGGCTACTGGTCAGAGTCGATGAATTCACTCGCCCTGGTCGCCATTTCGGTGCCGATGGCGGTCTCGATCGGTTTTACGCTTGGCACGCTAGCGTTTTATTCGCAGCGCGCCAAACGCGTGATTACACCTTTGATGGATTTACTGCAAACCGTACCGGCCTTCGCCTATTTGCTGCCGATCCTGATACTGTTCGGATTCGGCCCGGTGGTTGGGCTGATCGCCAGTGTTCTCTACGCGTTTCCGCCGACCGTCAGAAATACGATGCTGGGGCTCGCTCGCGTGCCACAGGAAGTGATCGAAGCGGGCCTGATGTCCGGCGCGACTCCGGGTCAACTGTTCTGGCGCGTGCGTACGCCAAGCGCGATGAAGCAAATCCTGCTGGGTGTTAATCAGACGACGATGGCGGCTTTCTCGATGGTCATTATCGCTTCGATTATCGGCGGCACCGCGGATATCGGCTGGGAAGTGTTGTCGACGATGCGCAAAGCCCTGTTTGGCGAGAGCTTGCTCGCCGGAATCGTGATTGCACTGATGGCGATGGTGATGGATCGTATCACGGCTGCAGCCGCGGTTGCGGCAGCCGAACCAGCCGGGACCGAAATCAGCCCGTATTTCCTGGTGCGCCATCGCAGGCTGGCTATCGCCGCCACCCTTGGCCTGGGAGTGGCCGTACTGGTGCAGATTATTCCGTTTCTGGGGGCTTATCCCGAGGCATGGGAAGTCTACCCTGCGCACTATATGAACGACGCGCTCACCTACCTGGTGGTGGAGTACGCCGATACGATCAACCTGATCAAGACATGGGCGTTTTTCTTCGTCATGCTTCCAGTCAAGGTCGGGTTCGAGCAAACCATCTCTCCCTACAGCTGGGGATTTGAGTTTTCCAGCACATTGAAAATTCTCTATGCAGTGGTTGCTGTAGCGTTGACCGTATGGATTGCTCTAAAGCACGGCCTCAGTCGTGCCGCGCTTGTGGCTTTTTGTACCGTTTTGTTGTTCTTTGGCCTGACGCGCCTTCCCTGGCCGACACTCGTTGCAATGATGACGCTATTGGGTTGGCAGATTGGCGGGGCGCGACTCGCGCTTGGAACCCTGGCAGGGCTGAGCTTTTTGCTGCTTACCGGTATCTGGCCGCAAACACTGCTTTCGATTTATCTTTGCGGTCTCGCGGTGCTGCTGTCATTTTCCATTGGCACGGTACTCGGGGTGTTGGCGGCGGAGATCGATGGCGTCTCTTCTTTCCTGCGGCCGATTAACGACACGCTGCAGACCATGCCGCTGTTTGTCATCCTGATTCCGTTTGTGATGATTTTCAAAATTGGAGAGTTTACCGCGCTGCTGGCGATTATGGCATATGCGGTGGTGCCCGCTATACGCTACGCCGAGCATGGTCTTCGCAGCGTTTCGGAGCAGGTCGTTGAAGCAGCGACAGCAACTGGCTGCACCCGGCGGCAGCTGCTGTGGCGGGTGAAATTCCCGCTCGCGCTCCCGGTCATGATGCTTGGCCTGAATCAAACCATAATGTTCGGCATCGCCATGCTGGTAATTGCCGCGCTGGTCGGCACCAACGGGCTGGGCCAGCGCGTATACATCGGTCTCGGAAACGGTGATTTCGGCTTTGGCATGGTAGCCGGCATCGGCATGGCGATCATCGCCATAACTGCCGATCGATTTACGCAAGCCTGGAGTAAAAAACGACAGGTGGAGCTCGGACTCGACGCGGATTTTTGAAGAAATGCCTCAAGACCCTAACCTCTCCCTGACCAGCGGCCACTGGGGCACCTATCGGGTTGAAACCGAAAATGGCGTCGTCAAGGCGTTGCACGGTTTCGAAAGAGCTGTAAAGAAGGGAGAAACGCGGAGAATGAAATGTTTAATGTAAGGCCTGACTCCATTGATGCCGGTCGGCGGAGGGCGTTGACTTGAACTTCCCCCTGGAGAAGCCGAGCGCGCCGCGGGCGGGACTTCGCCAGCTGTGGCGCGACTTCGGCGCCACCTATGCCGCGAACGGTTTTGTGGGCTGGCTGTTCGCGATTACGGCGCCGGTGGCGATCATTTTGTCGGTGGGTAGCCGCGGCGGGCTGTCCGAGGCCGAGATCGCGTCCTGGGTATTCGGTGTGTTTTTCTTCAACGGCCTGATCTCAATCCTGTTTTGCTGGCTCTACCGGGAGCCGCTGGTGTTTTTCTGGACCATTCCCGGCACTGTGCTGGTCGGGCCGTCGCTCGCGCACCTCAGTTTTGCCGAAGTCGTCGGCGCATTTTACCTGACCGGTTTGCTGATGTTCGTTCTGAGTATCACCGGTTGGGTCCGGCGCGCGATGGCCGCGGTACCGATGCCGATCGTGATGGGTATGGTCGCGGGCGTCTTCCTGCGCTTCGGGCTCGACCTCGTGCGCGCGCTGCACAACGACTTTGCTATCGCGGGGTCGATGGTAGTCACCTGGGTCGTACTAAGCGTTTGGCCGGCGTTTGGCCGACGTATGCCGCCGCTAATCGGCGCCTTGCTGGTCGGCGTTGGCGTTGCGATCATTGGCGAACGTTTTAGCGCCGGCACCTTTGCCTCGCTCGAAATCATCGAGCCCGTAATCCAGGCGCCAGCCTGGTCGTTAGGCGCGATGATCGAACTCGTCGTGCCACTGGCGGTCACCGTACTCGTTGTGCAGAACGGACAGGGCGTTGCGGTGCTGCGTGCGGTCGGCCACCAGCCGCCGGTCAACGCAATCACCGCCGCTTGCGGCATCGGCAGCCTTATTAGTGCCGTATTTGGCGGCGTCAGCACCTGCCTGACTGGCCCGACAAACGCCATCGTCAGCAGCTCCGGTGAACCCGCCCGCCACTATACTGCCGGTATCTTCGTGGGCTTGCTCGCGCTGGTCTTCGGGCTGCTCGCGCCGACCTTCACGCGATTCCTGCTCGATGCACCCGAAGCCTTCGTCATGACCCTGGCTGGGCTCGCGCTGCTCAAAATCCTGCAGGCCGCGTTTACGACCTGCTTCAACGATCGCTTTACGCTCGGTGCGTTGGTTGCGTTTCTCGTCACCGTCGCCGATCTGCCGCTGTTCAACGTCGGCGCCGCTTTCTGGGGTCTGATCGCGGGTATCCTGGCCTCCTGGCTGCTCGAACGTGCTGATTTCACCAGCCAAAGCCGCTGAAGATCGTTACCATCAGGGCAGGAGGAGGTACTCATGATAAAAACACGCTTAACCGAAAAACTACTGCAAACAGATTTCACCTGAGGAGCGGCAAGCCTTTGAATACTATCTCACCGGGACTCCAGCTTCACTCATGACTGATCTAAACGACCCTGACGCGATAACCGCATCCGTGCGTCACTGGGTGGAGACCGTTGTTGTCGACCTGAATCTTTGCCCGTTTGCGGGCCGGGAACTGCGGCAAGAGCGCATCCGGTTTGTGGTTACGTCGTCGACAACCGAGGCGCAACTGTTAGCGAGTTTGCAGGCCGAACTGGAATGGCTCGATACGCATCCAGCGATTGAAACTACCCTGCTGATTCACCCCCAGGTGTTGCAGGACGTTGACGACTATAACCAGGTTCTCGAAACCGCCGACGACCTGCTGGACGCGATGGGCTTCGATGGCATGTACCAGCTCGCGAGCTTTCACCCGAATTACCAGTTCGCCGAAACCGCGCCCGCTGACGTCGAGAACTACACCAATCGTTCACCCTATCCATTGCTGCATCTGCTGCGAGAGCAGAGCCTTGAGCGAAGCATCGCCAGTTATCCCGATGCGGAACAGATACCGCTACGTAACATCGCGTTGATGAAATGCCTGGGGGTCGCCAGGCTGAAGCAGCTATTGCGGGCCTGTTTCACTTAAGGGCGGCGATAATTCGGGGGACAGTATACCTAATTCAATGCGCTGATAATTCGGGGGACAGTATACTTAACTTGTCGAAACGAAAGAGTCAGCTATTAAGTATACTGTCCCCCGAATTCCGTAATTGCCACCATCATCCGAAGCACTCGAAAGCGATCAGCAAATGAAATTCATACACATTACCGACACCCACCTTGTTGCCCCCGGCACGCGGCTGCACGGCCTGGATCCGGCCGAGCGATTTACCCGCTGTGTCGATGACATCTTCCGCCATCATGGCGACGCCGAATGCTGTGTCATCACCGGGGATCTCGCCGATCGAGGTGAAGATTCCGCTTATCGATTCCTGGCCGAGCAGATTTCCAGTCTCGATATGGAGTGTCATCTCATTATCGGCAATCACGACCACCGCGAGAATTACCAGCGCTGCTTCGCGCAAGCAAAAGCCGACGATCATGGATTCGTGCAATACACGGTGCAAACCCCGGCGGGCGTTTTCATCATTATCGACACCGTCGAGTACGGTACGCCTGGTGGCATTTACTGTGAGCAGCGACGCGAGTGGTTGCAGGCCACGTTGGCAAACCATCGGCACGAACCGGTCTACCTGTTCATGCATCATCCGCCATTTGATCTGAACTTTCCCTGTATCGATCACATCGGACTTGCCGAGCAACAGGTCTTTGCCGAGATCGTACGTCCCTACGCGAACATCCGGCACCTGTTCTTCGGTCATGCGCATCGGCCCATCAGCGGCAACTGGCTGGGCATTTCATTCTCATCGCTGCGGGGAACCAACCACCAGGTCGACCTCGATTTCAACAGCGACAAAATCCATCACAACAGTGAGCCGCCCGAGTACTCGATTGTCTTCATCGAGGATGACCGGGTGGTCGTGCACACGCATGCCTATCCGCTCGAAGTCAGCGACAAGCCTGCTGCTCGGTGTTGCTGAAGCTGGAAAAATTGACGCTCCGAAAATCGGTGGCGATCGCCAGTGGCGTATTGTCTGTTGTGCTGCTGATTCACGAGATATGAGGAGCGGGTGGGGCAGGAGCCCAAATCTGCCGTCATCCCGGTCTTGAGCCGGGCGGTCCGATGTATTGCTCCAGTGGAGGCTGAGCGTCACTAACCGACTCGATTCCTGTCGATACCTGAAACGTCGAAGTCATTTAAGACCCAGTTAAGAAAAGAAATGTAGTCTCATGCCGCTTTCAGGTGAAAGCGTGTGCGTGAGCCTATGAAAATGCAGCAGTTATCAGCAAAAAAAGCAGAAGGTGGCGGTAACCCGAAACAGGATCCACAACATTTCGAAACCGTGATTATCGGCACCGGTTTTTCAGGTTTGCTGGCGGCTATCGGTTTGCAAAGAAAGAATTTTAATGATTTTGTCCTGTTAGAAAGAAGCGCTGATATCGGTGGTACCTGGCAGGCCAACTCGTATCCCGGAGCCGAGGTGGATGTCCCGACCGGGTTGTATTCCATTTCCTTTATTCCTTATCCATTCAAGAAAAAGTACGCCCCGCAAAGCGAGTTGCTCGAATACACCAACTACATCATCGAAAAATTCGGGATTAGAAAATGCACCAGAACAAACCAGGCCGTCACCCGGCTGACTTACGACGAAAGCAAATGTTTATGGGATGTTGAAACGGCGTCAGGCGAGCGGTATAGCGCGCGCTTTGTGATTGACACCAGCGGCGTGCTGGCAAACCCGCATCTTCCTTACATTGAAGGAGCTGAATCTTTTCAGGGTGCACAATTCCATACCGCACGCTGGGATCACAACGTGCCTTATGCAGGAAAACGTGTTGCTGTTATTGGTTCGGGATGTTCGGCGGCCCAGGTCGTTCCAGCCATTGCCAGCCAGGTTGACAGGCTGACCTTGTTTATGGGGAAGGCCCAGTGGATCATTCCACGTTCAGACAGGAATTACAGCCCTGCAGAGCGCTTCTTGATGAACCTGCCGGGAATACGTCATATCAACCGTTTTATTATTTTTGCTTATCACGAGGTTAGATTTGCCGCGTTTCGCCGTTATCCGTTTACCGCAAAACTCAGCAAATTCGTTAAAACACTCTATGCGCGAAACCTGAAAAAGAACCTTGAAAAATATATCGATAACCCCGAGTTGCGTCGGCACATGATGCCTGATTACGAACTGGGTTGCCGGCGTGTCATCCCGACCAATAAATACCTTCCCGCACTTTCCCGAGACAATGTCGATGTTGATATCAGTGGGATAGAGAAAATAACAGCCACCGGTATTCGCACCAAAACCGGTAAAGACATACCGCTCGACATCATTGTTTATGCGACCGGATTTTATGCTTATTCTGATATGAAACAGGCACTCTCGTTTCAGGTGTATGGGCGTAATGGCCGGAGCCTCAACAGTGAATGGGAAACCGAGGCTGTCTCCCACAAGGGCATCACGGTTTCAGGCTACCCTAACTATTTCAAGGTAAACGGCCCAAACACCGGCACCGGCCACAGCTCACAAATATCGTATATGGAGGCAATGGTTAATTACACGGTGAAAGCCATTTGCGCCATTAAACGCGACAAAAGCATCAAGGCCATCGATGTTAAAAGCGATGTGCAAAGCGCATACGTTGCCAACATGAAAAAAACCATGCAATTGACGGTTTGGCAAACCGGCGGGTGCAGCGCATTTTATCGAAAGAACATGACCGATGAAGTCACCAGCCTGTCACCGGAATCAGTGGTCAATTTCATCTTTACCCGTAAATGGTTCCACTTGAGCGATCATAATTTACTGAGGTGAACGGTTGGTGCAGGCCCGGTATTATTCATTCAGCTACGATTTCCGCCAATAATTCCTGCGTCGATTTCTGGCGGCAATAGCCACTGATTTTCTTTAAGGAATTTTCATGCCGCTCTTCGTCGTAGGTTGCACAAGCATCGGCAACAACAGTGACCAGGTATCCGAGATCACATGCATCGCGGACCGCTGACTCAATACACTGGTCGGTAATCACCCCTGATATAACAAGTTGTCTGATACCCAGGTTGCGCAGAATGTAATCGATATGAGTTGATATGAAGACGCTGGAAGAGCTTTTCGGTAACCAGATTTCATCATCTGTTGGCGCGATCTCATCAATGACCTTTCCGTCCCATGAGCCCCTGGGAACATTGAAGCCGGTAATTTTGTAATCGAGACTTCTGTCGCGGCCATCCAGAGTCAGGCTTTCGATGGTGGTGTAGAGGACCTCGATACGCGCATTGCGAAATGCCGCCTGAAGGCGTTGCATGTTGGGGATAGCGATGTGTTCCAGGCGATCGAAGTAATAGCCGTATTTTGATTCGATCTCGTTTTCCGCAAGCCCTGCAAATTCGCCACCATCTCGTCTGGCGCAAAAGTTTTGCACATCTATGAACAGAAGGGCGGATTGAGCCGGGTCGAGAGGAATTTCACGGGTTGTTGGATCGCTACTGCTCATAGTTTGATCTCATTGTTTTATTCTCGATGTAGGGAGTCTTGCATACATACTACAAATGCTGCTCGACCTTTTTCAATACTGTGCTGAGGAAAAGGCTCCACCCGGCAACGTCCGTCTCATTTCGAAGGTGATCATTGCGCACCTCCAGCAACAGGTTGTAAATACCGCGACTTTCCCCATGCACGGGTAACGTATAGTCGGTTTCATCACAGACAGAATACGGCTGGTTGTGGGCTACTTCATACCCGTGACTGATCCCATCCAGGGCGCGGTCAACCCGCTCGGCAAGACGGGCATCGCGATTGTAGAGTAGCCCCATGTCCCATGGGCGAGGGGCTGGATTATCATCAAGGGCCGGCGTAAAAGTATGGAACGCGATCAGGGCTGAATGACAATCCCTGCCTGTGCGTTCAGCCAGTAGAGCCTCGACGGCCTGATGGAATGGGCGGTGGATTGCCTCGTAACGAGCCGCATGTTCCGCTACGGAAATTTTTTGATTGCCCGGAATCATGGTCCCGTCGCTGACAGGGGGGATGGCATCAGGCGCTTCAGGTGGCCGGTTACAATCGATGACGAGCCGCGAGTAACGCTGCAACACCAATGGTGAATCGAGTGATTCGGCAATGCGCTGCGCTGTAGTCGCTGCACCGATATCCCAGGCAATGTGGCGTGATAGATCGGCATCGCCAAGACCCAGGGTGCCAAGCGAGGCAGGAATAGCATTGCCCGCATGTTCGCAGGTTATGACGAACCCCGATTTGCCCTTCCTGTTAAACACGGTTACTGCAGGCAGATCATCGTCATTCATCAGTTTATTGAGCACGGTAAGCTGCATTACTTAAGCAAAAATATTCGATCATACTGACCCATAAATAATAATTTGACAAATTTATTTCATAAAGGAATAATCATTGCCCCTAACTCATCGAGAGGAACATGGCGGCTGTTCGTGAGCAAATCGAAGCGTTGGCATCAGAGCTGACTACGAGCGAACGTAAAATAGCAAGCGTTCTGCTGGCCGATTATCCATTTTCGGGGTTGCAGAATATTCAGCAGCTGGCGGAACGAACCAGGGTTAGCGCCCCGTCAATAACTCGCTTTATCAATAAAATTGGTTGTAATGGTTACCTGGAATTCCAACGTCTCCTGATCGGTGAGCTGAAGGAGCGCCATCAATCACCGGTGACGTTGAAACTCACCGAGAGTCCAACTACACCGGGTCGATTTCTTTCCGACTACGCTGCCCGAATCGCCAACCAGGTGCATGAAATGGCGAATAACATTACCCAGCGCCAGTTTGATGACGTGTGTGACCTGGTTGCGGATCCATCGCGAAATATTTTTTTATTGGGTGGGCGAGTCAGCGATAGTATTGCCGCCATGTTGACCATTCATTTACGCCAGATCAGGGGTCGAATTCATCACCTGCCGAGTAACCCGGAGTTCTGGCCGGAATATATTCTGCGCATGCGCAAGCAGGATGTCGTTATTCTATTTGATTTCCGTCGCTATCAATCGAGTCTGAGCCAGCTGGCGGATATAGTTTCGAACAAAAGACAATCCACCATTATCGTGATTACAGACAAGTGGTTATCGCCTACGGCAGCCCATGCCAGTCACGTACTGACGGTGCCGACCGTGATTGGCACTGCATGGGATGGCCAGGTAGGTGCGGTTACCTTGATCGAAGCGATGATTGTGCAAATATCAGAGCACGGCTGGAAAGCGGCCCGCCAGCGGATCGAACAATGGGATGAGGTACGCATATCACCGCCAGTTGGAGAGCGTAGCTATAATGAAGCGTGAAGCATTGGTCCTGGCCTGCTGCAGCGATATTGCAGGGAAAGTCCGTGGTAAAGCATTTCCGGAAGCGGACTTCGACAAACGTCTCAAACGCGGTATTGGCTGGACGCCCACCAACGTACAAATCACCTGTTTTGATAATATTGCTGAAAGCCCTTACGGGGCCCTTGGCGACCTCATATTGCTTCCAGACGCGCAGACACGCGTAGTGGCAGATTTTCAGGATGGCCTGGCGTCAGAGCAGTTTGTTCTTGGTGATATTCTACAAACCACTGGTGAACCGTGGGAATGTTGTACCCGCTCAATATTGAAATCAGCACTCGCGCGGCTGGAGGCAGTGGCCGGGGTCAGGCTTTTGAGTGCGTTCGAACACGAATTTCATTTCAAAGGTGGGTCCTGTCCGATAGGCAGTGCCTATACCTCCGCTGGTTTTCGGGCTGAACGCGAATTTGCCGAAACCCTGGTCGCAATGTTGCGTGATGCCGGGCTCGAGCCGGACATGGTGATGAAAGAATATGGTGTCGACCAATATGAAGTCACGATGGGACCGACGCAAGGCGTTATCTGTGCTGACCAGGCTGTGATATTGCGTGAACTCGTTCGAGTGACGGCTGAACGGCTCAGGCGGGAGGTAAGCTTCACTCCGATGCGAGCCCCGACTGGTGTCGGCAACGGGTTGCATATACACATGAGTTTTCGCGATAACGCAGGTAAACCTGTTACCTATGATTCTGAACGGAAATTCGGCCTTGGCAAGACGGCAGGGCAATTCATCGCTGGCGTCTTAAAGTATCTCGACCGAATCGTTGCGATTACCGCACCGAGCGTGATTTCCTATGCCCGCCTGACCCCGCATCGATGGAGTGCCGCCTTTAATAATCTTGGTTTTCGCGACCGGGAGGCCTCGGTCCGTAT
>Ga0164315_10001127_pt1 | contig 19938 bp, 20 predicted proteins | sample GuaBasSedimGuay6_FD_113737 | JGI IMG/M metagenome (GOLD analysis project Ga0164315, IMG submission 113737) | Subseafloor sediment microbial communities from Guaymas Basin, Gulf of California, Mexico - Guay6, Core 4569-2, 0-3 cm | ecosystem: Environmental > Aquatic > Marine > Hydrothermal vents... | reverse complement strand
TCTGCTGTTCCCCCTGCAGGTAACATTGCATTCTGGAAGAACGATGAGTTCACCGCACTTATCAAGGAAGCCAAGGAAACCGCAGATGTCGCGAAGCGGACTCAGCTGTATATGGATGCTCAGGTAATCTTCCATGAAGAAGCCCCGTGGGTTCCCATCGCCCACTCCCTGGTGACAGTTCCAGTAAGTACCACTGTGAAGAATTTCAAGATTTCTCCCACCGGTACCCGTGTCTTTAAAAGTGTCTGGTTCGAAAAATAAGCCGAAAGCGGCTTATCATATCGGTTAATTTGATCGGCCTGCCCTCTAAGGGTGGGCCGGTTTGTAAAGTACTTTCATGTTGAAATTCATACTAAAAAGATTAGCTCTGCTCATCCCCACACTTCTGGGTGTTATAACTCTTGTGTTTTTTATGATCGCTCTGGCTCCGGGAGACCCTGCACGTGTCATGCTGGGAGAGCGGGCCAATGCCGAACAGCTCGCCCAGCTCCGATCGGAACTCGGCCTGGATCAGCCCTTAAGCAAACAATACATGCTGTATATAGGCCGCGTACTCCGGGGAGACCTGGGCAAGTCCATCGTGACACAGCAGAAAATAACCAAAGAACTCTCCGATCGGCTGCCGGCTACTATTGAACTGGCTCTCACCGCGACGCTGTTTGCATCCATCCTGGGGATTGTTCTGGGTGTAGCTGCAGCCCGTAAAAGAAACTCCTGGGTAGACTATTCAACCATGACCGGGGCGTTGGTGGGCGTTTCGATGCCGGTGTTCTGGCTGGCTCTGGTTCTTATCATGATTTTTTCAGTCGGACTCGACCTGCTGCCGACAGGCGGCCGAATGAATGTTCGATTGTATTTCAGGCCCATTACCAATTTTTATCTCATCGACGGTATCATCATGTGGTTCAGGGAAGGTAAGTCCGACTATTTTGTTTCGGCCCTGAAGCACCTTATTCTGCCGACCGTCGCCCTGGGAACCATACCCCTGGCCATCATCGCCCGGACCACCCGGAGCAGCATGCTGGAAGTGCTCAAGCAGGACTACGTGAAAACCGCACGGGCCGCCGGGGTGCCGGAGCGCAAAGTGGTATTCCGATACGCCCTGCGTAACGCTCTATTACCGGTCATAACTGTAATAGGTATACAATTCGGTTTACTCCTTTCAGGAGCCATACTCACTGAAACAATCTTTGCCTGGCCGGGTATCGGCAAGTGGATCTACCATTCCATCGGTGCCCGGGATTTCCCGGCTGTCCAAGGCGGAATCCTCTTTATCAGCTTCTTTTTTGTAACAATAAACCTGGTGGTAGATCTTCTTTATTCGGTCATCAATCCCCGAATAAGGCTGAAGTGAGGCCGGTTATGAGTGATAACATGACAAAAGAAATTATCGAAGAAGAAATCACCCCTCCCGCCGAACCGGGTTTCTGGAAGGAATCCTGGTATCAGCTCACTCGGAACCGGGCGGCCATGGCAGGACTTATTATCATCTCAGTCTTCACCCTGATGGCCATATTCGCCCCGCTGGCCGCTCCGGAAGATCCCCTGGAACAGACCATCCCGGCAAGGTTGACGGCACCATTTACCGACGGCTACATATTAGGTACTGACGATCTGGGTCGGGATCTTCTGTCTCGCATTATATACGGCGGGCGCATTTCCCTTATTATAGGAGTGGTCTCGGTGAGCATCAGTCTGGCCCTCGGAGGTGTTCTGGGCCTGGTGGCCGGCTACTTCGGTGGTTGGGTGGATCGGGTAATCATGAGAGTCATCGACATCATGCTGGCATTTCCCTATATTCTGCTGACCATCGTTATCGTAGCCATACTGGGTCCGTCACTGATGAACGCCATGGTGGCCATCGGAATCAGCCAGATGCCCCGTTATGCCCGGGTCCTCCGGGCCTCTGTGATGGGAGAGAGAGAACAGGACTATGTACTGGCCGAACGCTCCCTTGGAACAAATAACTTTGAGCTGATGTTTCATACCATCCTGCCCAATGCCCTGGCACCCACTATGGTCCAGGCAACCCTTGGTGTAGGTGAAGCCATCTTAAGCTCGGCAGGCTTAAGCTTTCTGGGACTGGGAGCCCAGCCCCCCACCCCGGAGTGGGGTCTGATGATCGCTTCCAGCAAGCAATTCATCACAAGCGCCTGGTGGGTCGTCACCCTGCCGGGAATCGCCATACTCCTGGCAGTTCTGGGATTCAATCTGCTCGGAGACGGACTTCGGGACATTCTCGATCCCCGGTTGAGGGACTGACCCATGACAGATGAACTTCTCGGCATTGATAATCTCAGTGTCAGCTTCCATACACGCCGGGGTGTGGTGAAGGCCGTTCGAAACCTGAATCTCAATATCCGGGAAGGAGAAACCCTGGCACTGGTAGGAGAATCGGGCTGTGGGAAATCCGTTACCGCCCACGCCATCACCCGGCTGGTCCCCATGCCTCCCGGTGTCATCGAAAGCGGCATCATCCGTTTCAGGGGTACAGACCTGCTCTCCCTTCCGGAGAAGGATATGAGGTCTCTGCGTGGATCGAAAATCAGCATGATCTTCCAGGAGCCCATGACCAGTCTGAACCCTGTTTTTACCATAGGGGCCCAGATTGCCGAGGTATTCATCACTCACGAAAAGCTGGGTAAAAAAGAGGCTTTTACCAGAGCTGTGGAACTCCTGGACCTGGTAAAAATTCCCGACCCGGCCAAACGTGCCAAATCCTACCCCCACCAGCTTTCAGGGGGTATGCGGCAGCGGGCCATGATCGCCATGGCATTAGCCTCTCCGGAACCGGGGCTGATGATTGCCGACGAACCGACTACGGCCCTGGATGTCACAATACAGGCCCAGATTCTTCAGCTCTTGAGTGAACTTAAAGAACGGGTCGGCATGGCCCTGCTCCTTATCACCCACGACATGGGTGTGGTAGCCGAGACTGCCGACCGGGTGGCTGTGATGTACGCCGGACGCAAAGTGGAAGACGCTCCTGTAGAGGAATTATTTGCCAACCCCAGGCACCCCTACACCGCCGGGCTGCTTGGATGCCAATGTTCTGCTCCCTCGAATCAGAACGCTGCCAGGCTCACATCCATCAACGGATCAGTACCGGATCTCCTCACCCTGGGAGAAGGATGCCCCTTCGCCAACCGATGCGACAATGTGAAGAGTGAATGCATGGAGAGCTTTCCAGACAGTTCAATGGCTGGTGAAGAACATGAATTCAGTTGTCATAACCCCATCTCCGGGTCAGGAGCATCATCATGAGCGCAGAACACAATCCCACCCCACTGCTGGCAGCCCGGGATATACGTAAGAATTTCATCATCAAAGACGATCGCAGCCCCGCCCAGACTTTGAAAGCGGTGGATGGAGTATCTCTGGAGATTGCCCCGGGAGAAGTGGTAGGCGTTGTCGGTGAATCAGGATGCGGCAAGTCCACACTGGGTAAAACCATCATGCGGATGTACGAGCCCGACGGCGGAAGCCTTCTCTGGAAGGGTGAGGACATGACCGGGGTATCCGGCACGGATCTGAAAACAATCCGGAAAGACATGCAGATGATCTTCCAGGATCCCTATTCTTCCCTGAATCCCAGAAAAAAAGTGAAAGACATCATCAGCCAGCCCCTGCGGGTTCATGCTCAAGGTGACAAGGAAGAAATCGCCCGGCGAACCGAAGAGGTGATGCGGGAAGTTGGAATCAATCCGGTGTACGGCCGTCGCTATCCCCACCAGTTCTCCGGAGGTCAGCGGCAACGCATCGGCATTGCCCGGGCCCTGGCCCTGGAACCTGATTTCGTCGTCTGCGACGAGGCGGTGAGTGCCCTGGACGTGTCCATTCAGGCCCAGATACTCAACCTGCTGCTGGACTTGAAAGACAAACACGGCTTTGCCAATTTGTTCATCTCCCACGATCTCTCAGTAGTGGAATTCATCTCCCAACGTATCCTGGTGATGTACCTGGGCAGAATCGTCGAAAAGGCACCCAAGGTTGAGCTTATGGCCGAGCCTCTCCATCCCTATACCCGGGCCCTGCTGGCGGCTTTCCCGACAGCCGACCCCTCGAAGAGGTCAGCAAAGAAACAGATTGTTGTGGGAGATGTCCCCTCTCCGCTGAACCCACCGACAGGATGCCATTTCCATCCCCGCTGCCCACTGGCAACAGACCGCTGCCGGGAAGCGTACCCGCCGTTGGTGGAAGTTTCTCCCGGCAGGGAAGTATCTTGTTGGGAAGTAAGCGGCGGCTAACCCAGCAGTGCCAGACTGAACCACGGAACGTAGGTGATAAGCAGAACCGCCACGATCAGAACAAGGAGAAAGGGAACCACCTGCCTGTAGATACGGCTCATCGGTTCTTTGAAGGTATAACTGGCAAGGAAAAGATTCATCCCTACCGGAGGAGTCAGATAACCCAGCTGAAGGTTGGCAAGGAAGATGATTCCCAGCTGTACAGGGTGAACATCGTAGAGAACACCCAGAGGAATTATCAGAGGTGCGACAACCAGAATCGCTGAATAGATATCCATCAGAGTACCGGTTAGCAGCAGCGCAAGGTTCAGCAGAATAAGAAATACAAAGCGGGAGGAAACATGATCCCGGAAGAATGCCGTCAGCATGGTGGGAACCTGGGCATCAACAATGTAATAACTCAGGCCCTTGGCCATGGCCAGTATTACCAGTACACCGCCGATAACCGGAATTCCCCGGCGGAGAACCCTTGTGAGAAGATCCATCGACAGCTCTTTTTTAACAATAGTAAGAAGCAGGGTGTAAACGACAGCCAGTGCCGCAGTTTCCACAACGGTTGTTAAGCCTGTAAAGTAGGAAACCATCAGAACAACCGGCAGCATCAAATCGCCGAAGGCCTTCTTGAGGGCTATAAGAAACTCACTGAATATAAAAGGAATCTTTTCACTTTTATTCTTGAATGCCCGGACAATCCCCATAGTAGAAAGAGCCACCACCAGAAGGATTCCAGGGAGCAGCCCCCCGAGAAACATGTCCTTGATGCTGATCTGAGCGATAACACCGTACATAATGATGGGAAGTGCCGGAGGAAACAGCAGCCCTACGCTGCCTGAGGAAGTAATCAGTCCCCGGGAGAAATCCTTTCCGTACTGTTTGCTGTCCACAAGAACCGAAGCAAGCAGGCCCCCCAATGCCAGGATTGTTACCCCCGAAGCCCCGGTGAAGGTTGTAAAGTAGGCACAGGCCACAACGGCCACAACCGCGAGACCGCCGGGGAGCCAACCCAGGGCAGCCTGAAAGAATCGAACCAGCCTCTTCCCAGCGGTACTTTCAGAGAGCAGATACCCGGTAAAAGTAAAAAGGGGTATGGCGGGAATCATACTCCCGGTGAGCAGGTTGTAAGCCTCATTAGGCAGTACGGCAAGCTGTCCCCAGTTTCCCGAGAACAGAAAAAGAGCCGTTCCTCCCAGCATGACATAGATGGGCAGCCCCCGGGCGCCGAGGAAAAGCAGCAGAATAATCAGAGGCCAGCGGAGCCAGCGGAAAATGTTCCAGAAAATATCCTGAGTATCGTAAAAAACAAAAGGAAGGTTCGGCAGAGCGGCTTCCAGAAGATTAACAACACTCACCCAGGAAAAGACAATTCCCAGAAACAGACCGAGGACCAGCCAGGGGGATGCTTTCTGATGAGGCCGCCATAGGGCACGGAGGGACATGGAAAGATAGCCGATGGGAAGAATGATGAGTATCAGCCGTATGGATAGTCCACCTACTGTCTGTCCCGGGGCGAATCCTCTTACCAGGAAAGATGCTGAAGCAACGGCAAAGGCCATATTCACCGCAGTTACCGTGAGATTTTTCAGGACATCAATACCCTTCCAGAAGCGCCCTTCAGGTTCTTTTCCGGAACTCAGGGAAAGGTGAGCACCCTCCCTGGACGCGGCCATACCGCCTACCCATGCAACCCAGACAACGATATGAGTCAGGAACCCCGAAGACCAGACCAGACCGGATCCGCTGATTTTTCTCATAACAATTTCAAAAATGGGAACCACCGCTAATCCCAGCAGAAATATCCCGCCGATAAAATCCTCAATCAGTGCAACCCGGTCTTCTTCAATTTTCGTGTTAGTATCTGCCATTACTTATCCTAAATATCATCTTTTTCTGAACGCTTCCAGCTCGTTCTGCAGTTCCTCATATTGTTCCGGGGGGACTGCTTTGTCATCTCCTACCATCTGAGAATGGCCGCTTTTCATCATCTGTTCAAATGCTTCATTTTCATCTTCGCTGAGACTGATAAGCTGCAGTCCATTATCAATCATTACCCGCAGGGCTTCGTCGTTAAGCTTGAGAGATTCTGTATAAAACTTCAGGGCTACTCTCTTCATCGATGCCTTGAGCTCATCATGATATTCATCAGGAATACGCTGCCAGGATCGTTGGGAAATCACCAATCCGCCTATTACCGGGGCTATCGGGAATTCCGTCATGTAAGGGGCCAGGGCAAACCACTGAAAGGCAGCGGCCGCAATAGGAGGTGCTGTAAAGATATTCGCCATTCCGCTTTGAAGAACCACCATGGTTTCATTGAAATCCGCCGGGACGACTCGAAGCCCCATGGCCTTGTAGGCTGCAATAACATCACTTTCGGTATTGTTGAGTACCAGAGAACCTCTGCGAAGTTCCCCAGGTGTGTGAATTGCCGTCCGGCTGAAAACAAAGGCCCAACCGGATCTCGACCAGTCAAGGATCTCAAAACCCTCTTCCCGGAACCGGTTATCAAAACGCTGAACATAATTATCAAGTACAAAATCCAGCTCGGCATCGTTCTTAAGCAGTCCGGGAAGGGTAAGTACAAAGGTTTCAGGAACCATCATCTTGAGCCCGAAAGCTGTGAATACTCCAGCGTCGATCTGCCCGATACGCATCTTTCTCACCATATCAGCTTCATCACCGGCAATACCCCCGGGATAGATCTTAACCCGGACATGGCCGCCTGTTATCTGACTCCATTCATCGGCCATACGTCTCAGGGCATTATCCCATTCAGTACCTTCGGGCAGAGGACTCGCCAGCTTAACCGTAAGAGCAGTAAGAAACTGTGGCAGAAGCAGGAGAAGCAGCAATAGCGCAAGGTGTCTTATTCGACCCAATATCATTATATACCTCGACATAATCTACTAAAAATAAACGTTAAGATGCTTTACCTCAAGCCTTTCAGAGAGGAAACCAGATTGTTATACAGATCTTCATCAATCCATTTCCCGTCCCCTACAAGAAGGTGGTGGCCGCTGTTCATGAGATCGTACCACTGTTCCATTTCATCAGCATTGAGTTCTTCCACCTTGAGACCATGGCGTTTCATCACGTTCATGGCTTCGATGTTAAGACGCTCGGACTCTGTATAGAAATCAGCGGCAACCTCTTCGATTGCAGCCTTCAGCTCTGCATGGTATCTCTCGGGAATGCGGTTCCAGGTTCGTTCACTTACAACGAAGCCGCCGAGCACCGGCGCCAGAGGGAAATCGATCATATAGGGGGCCAGGGCGAACCACTGATAGGCCGCAGCAGCCATGGGCGGGCCGTAGAACGCAGTTACCATGCCGCTCTGAAGGGCCACCATCAGCTCGTTGAGAGATGTGGGAACAACATTGAATCCCAGAGATATAAAATTCACCGCAGCCTCTTCATCAGCAGCGCTCACCGACAGCTTTTCGTTCATGAGCTGCCGGGGAGTTCTGGCAGGACTTTTTGCAAAAAAGTAGGCCCAGCCGCTTTTAGACCATGCCAGTATCCTGAAGCCTTCTTTTACAAAGTCATCATCGAACTGCGGCACAAATTCCTCTATCACATAATTAAGTTCAGCCTCGGATTTCAGCAGGCCGGGAAGGCTCAAAACAAAGGTATCCGGAACGATGGATTTAAGGCCGAAGGAGGTGAGAACAGCCGCGTCCAGCTGGCCGATCCGCATCTTGCGTATCATATCCGCCTGGTCTCCAGCGACACCCCCGGGATAGATTCTCAGTCTCACTTGGCCGCCTGAAATTTCCGACCACTGGGCGGCCATACGCTTGAGGGAGGAGTCCCAGGAAGAGCCCTCGGGGAAGGGGCTGCCAAGTTTAACTGTAAGGGCCGACAGGGGGGCAAGTGCCGCAAAGACAAGAACGATGAGTAAAACTGATTTTCTGAACAGGGCTTTCATATTCATAAACGTATTCCTTTCCTAGAGGTCAACAAGAAAAAAATTCTCAATATTATCCAGGAGCCATCGGGCCTTATTCTGATAAATCAGAATCATGAGCCGGGAATCGGGATTTGACTCAGGACCCACCGAGAGTGCCTTATCAATATAGTCCCGGAAGGCAGGAACATCCTGTTCTTTAATGGCTATTGCTGTGGCCATTGTAACATGCGGTGAGACGCTGTTACCATCCGAAAGAGCCAGAGCCCGATAGTAGTGGTAGTACGCCCGGTTCTTCGAATTATCATCAATACCGGCTGCTTTGTAGTATTCGTCCATGTAGGCAGCAGTAGCAGGGCTGTTGTTACGCATATTTATCAGTATCGAAGAGGGCAGAGAAATCTGCAGCTGAATCATAATGTCATGAATCCCGGGATTGGTTTCATCCAGTTCCATGGAACGAAACAGCAGAAGGGCCGCCTTATCAAGGGTTGTGGTCAGCTCCATATCAAAAGGGTCGGTACTCGCCATTCCCAGCCAGCCCAGACCCGCCCAGTAAGCCGCATCAGCATCTTCTTCTTCTAAAAGAGTCATGGCAGCATCATAATCCCCTGATTCCAGCAGCCCCTGAAGATCTTCATGCCGCAGGTAGAGAGCTTCCATCAGGTAATCCCGGCCCCGCCGGTACAGTTTCTTGGCCCGGGTTCTGCCTTCGTCGGCTTCCTTCCAGTACATATCGTCCAGCATATCCGCCGGCATCTGCACGAAAGCTCCGGAATACATCACAAAGTTCTTACCGGTGGCTGCGGCCAGATCGGTGTTCTCAGGATCTTTCTGCAGAATAATCTCGTAAAGTTTCAGGGCCAGAGGCAGGGAGTCGCCCACAAGCTGGGGGTCGTTATCCGAGGTGAACGCTCCGGAACCCTCTGGTGAGGAGAGCATGTCTGCAACAGAACGTACTGCAGCCTTCTGAATGGATTTACAGGAAACAAGAGACAAAAGCGCCACGAAGGCGATTAACCAGAGTAAACCTTTTTTCATACTAACCATTATCAGTTCTACAGCCATAGGATTCAAGAGATAACAGGCTTTTAGTATTTTATATTATTCTTCAGCGCTTCAATCAGCTCTTGTGTAATCCTGCGGTAGGCCGTTGGCATCGGAAGTTCACCCAATTCAGCGATTAGTTGGAATTCAGACCCCTCGGGTATCATTTCACGGGAGCTTTTCTTCCCGGGTTTATGTCGGAAAATCCGGGGCAGCAGCAGCTCCCTGTAACGGGTATAGCTGTGTGTCTGCTGTGGTAGATCCACTGTCACTTCCCAGTCTGTTTCAAGGTTGCCAATCTCACTTTCCGAAGGAAATACCCAGAGCCCTTTACCGATGCCGTCTGTTTTTTTCCGCATCAGAATCTTCTCACCATCTATCAGAATAGCCAGCTTTGTTTTTTTTTGAATGACCTCCTGCCGCCGCCGCCGTGGAATACTTTCCTGCACACCTTCCAGGCGGGCCCGGCAGTGTTCAGCCAGAGGACAGCTCCCGCAGTCAGGAGACCGGGGAGTGCACACCAGCTGACCCAGCTGCATCAACGCCGCATTCATCTCCCCGGGATTCTTTTCAGGCATCAGCTCTTCAACGGCATTTCTGAAAGCCTCTTCCAGTTCCTTATCCCAGGATTCCCGGGCCTCCAGCCTCTGGGCAATCCGCCGGCCGTTGGCATCTATCGCCGCCCGGCGTTTGCCAAAGGCAAAAGAGGAGACAGCCGCAGCAATGTACTCCCCCACTCCAGGCAGCTTACGCAGCTCTTCAGCCTCTTCAGGGATTCGGCCCCCATAGCTGTTCTGGACTTCAGCCGCCGCCGAAGCCAGATTCCGGGCCCGGTTGTAATACCCGAGGCCTTCCCATTCTCTTAAAACTTCCTGCTCATCAGCAGCAGCCAGGGATTCTGTAGAAGGAAAACGCTCCATCCACCGGCGGTAACGGGGCTCAACCGCCCCTACTAAGGTCTGCTGCAGCATCACCTCGGAAACCCAGATACCCCAGGCATCCGGGGAATCCGCCCAGGGATAGGCCACCCCATGTTCCCGGAACCATTCCAGGAGAGCCTCGGTGGTTTTTTTATCAAAACCTGCCAGAAGACTCACAGATTTTCCATGGCATTCCACACCGGATCTTCCGGGGTGGTTGCTGTTATCTTCAGTCGTTCTTTACCAGTGGGATGGGATGTTTCCAGATAACGGGCATGCAGGTGGATGCCCCCGTTTCTGTTCGATCTATTCGCCCCGTATTTCAAATCGCCCTTGATAGCACAACCCATGGCGGAAAGCTGAACCCGAATCTGATGATGACGGCCGGTGAGCAGTTCAACCTCGATCAGCCAGCAACGTTCTGAACCACCCAAAAGATGGTAGCGGAGCCGGGCTTCTTTCGCCCCGGGGGTATCGGCCTTCACCCGGCGGGAAGTGTTGGTACGATCATCCTTCTTCAGCCAGTCGGTGAGTTCTCCCTCGGGATTTCCCGGGGACGCTTCAACAACCGCCCAGTATATTTTGGAAACATCCCTGTCCCGAAAGGATGCGGCAAGCCGGGAGAGAGCCTTGGAAGTTTTTGCCAGTACAAGAACTCCGCTGGTGGGCCGGTCAAGTCGGTGGGGCAAGCCCAGAAAAACATTACCCGGTTTGGCATCTCTCTCTTTAAGGAACACCTTCACCATATCGAGGATACATGTATCACCGCTTTTATCCCCCTGAACCAGCATCCCCGGGGGTTTGTTCACGGCGATAACGTGGTTGTCTTCGTAGAGAATCTCCGGGGATATCATGAGGGTGTAGTGTACAGAGTGATCAGCGGTGGCGCCAGAGGTCAATTAAAAGAACAAAACTCAGAATCCCCGAAATGAGAAACCCCAGGATACCGATAACCGGAACTCCGAAGAACAGAGGGGGTATGAGGGACTGCACCAGGATGGACGAGGCCATAATCATGGCGGCCAGCATAATAGCGGCGGAGAGCCGGGTAATCACCCTTTTCAGAGTGGAATCAATTCGGGCCATATCCTTAAGTTCAAATTCCAGCTTGAGCCTGCCTGATTTAATCATGTTCATGAGGTCGCGGGTTTCTCCCGGCAGATCCCTGATAAATCGGAAAGCATCCCCGGAAACACCGGCAATCTGATCGGCAATGCGATCGGGATTAAGCTCTTTACGGATCATGCGTTTGGCAAAGGGGCGGGATGCCCGGATAAAGTCAAAACCCGGATCCAGGGAGGTGGCAATATCTTCAATCGTTGAAAGAGCTTTGGAGAGCAGATAAAAATTCGAAGGTATTTCGATGTCGTAACGCCGGATGAGATCCACCATGGCCGATACCATTTCCCCTATCTGTAGACGGCCGAAGGGACGGGAGAGGTAATGTTCAATGATGTGCTCCATGTCCATTATGAGCCGCCGGGTAACATCAGGGCTGCGGTAACCCGACCAGTTCAGGATGGCCCTGACAGCCCGGACGGCATCCGAGCGGATGAGGGCGGAAAGGAGGTCGGCCAGGAAGGCCCGCTGGCTGGGGAGAATGCTTCCCATCTGTCCGAAATCCAGAAAGGCAATGGTTTCATCGGGAAGGATGAGAATGTTGTCCCCGTGGGGGTCGGAATGAAAAAATCTGTGCTCAAATACCTGGGAGAGCACCGCTTCTGCACCTCTGCGGGCAATGAGACGGCGGTCGTATCCCTTCTCGTCCAGGGCTTCAGTATCACCTACATGAATCCCATCAAGGTAGCTCATTGTAAGCACTCTTATCCCGGAATAATCCCGGAACGGCTGCGGAGCGGTAATATTTTCATCATCAGAAAAGTTTCGGCGGAAAAGTTCCAGATTATCTGCTTCATTGCGAAAATCCAGTTCGGAAATCATGGCCCGTTCCAGCTCCCGAACGGCTTCAAGGGGATGGAAGATGGCCAGGGCGGGGATGCGTTTTTCGGCAATGCGGACAATGTCCCGGAGTATGGAGAGGTCGGTTTCAATGATGCGGCGGATACCCGGGCGCTGGATTTTTACGGCTACTTCGATTTCAAGAGGCATGCCGTCTGGAAAATCGGTGGAGGGGGAGGTCGAAGCTGCTTTTCCAGAGCTTGAGCTGTCCCCCGGAGGCTGGGGCAGTAGAAGTTTCCCCCGGTGCACCTGAGCGATGGAGGCTGATGCTATGGGGATTGGATTAAACTCAGCAAAGATTTCTTCCGGAGGACTGCCAAGCTCAGCCTCCACTACCCGGATGATATCATGGGCACCCACCGGGGGAACCATGCTCCGCAGCTTCTCGAACTCCCGAATCCAGTCCGGGGGGAGAATATCCGGCCGGTGGCTTAAGAGCTGACCCACTTTCACAAAGGCGGGGCCAAGTTCCTCCAGGGCCCGGCGCATTCTTTCAGGGCGGCTCCAGTTCCGCCTGATCTGCCGGGCGCCGGGGCCTCCCCGGCTCTTACGGGCAACCCCTCGAAGCCGCCGGTAGACGTCAATATCCACCTTACGCACCAAGTCTGAAAAACCGTAGCGTATAAGTATTTTAAGAATTTCAGAATAACGGGTCATGCGGTTCAAAGCACGGCCCATCAGGCTGCGGGGAGAAGCTTTTTCAGGATCTGCATCCCCGGTGATGCTGTCTCCAAGCTTGTGAGTCGATGATTCTTTTCTCCGCTGATTCAGGTTCATCCTGCTCAATCCACGGTTTCTCCCTTTTCCTTCAACTGCCGTTCCAACTCATCAATTCGGGATTTCAGGGCTTTAACATCAGCTCGGGTAGCGAGGTTGAGTCTCCGATAAGCACGTTCCACTGCAGCGTCCACCCGCTCATCCAGATTTCGCCGGGCCGTTTCCGCACCATCTTTGAGCTCTTCGGCGAGATGGCGGCCCTCATCCTCGGTGAGACCCCTCTCTTTTTTCAGAGTTTCCACAGCCTCATCAAGTTTATCCTTGGTAAGGGCGGCAAGACCAAGCCCGGTATATGCGGCACGTTCAAGAGCATCCCAAATCGACATAGTACGACTCCTCATACGGCTTAAGATTACAACCTGATTATAATCCGGGAAGAGCTTTGAAGAAAGACTATGAGGAAAATCGCCCGATTTCCGCTATATTGTAGTTGTGAGCAAAAAGAAAGAACCAGATAACACCGACCGCCTGATACGCCTGGAGCAGTTACTGGAAAAGAACGACCGCCGGGGAAGCAGACTTTCCTGGATACGATGGAACCCGAATTCCAAGTATGGATATGAGATTGATGATGCCCGGGAAGAGATTCGCTGGATGGTTTACGAGATTAAAAAGCTCCGGGAAGAAAATGCCGAGCTTAAGTCTTTTGTCGATAATTTTCGGGAAGCTATGGAGGAACAACTCGGGGAGAACTGAAAATCTAAGCCCCGCAGCACTTCTTGTATTTCTTACCGCTCCCGCAGGGGCAGGGATCGTTCCGACCCACTTTCGGACTCTCCCTCTTCTGAGGGTTGTTAACCATTTTCGCATCGCTGAAATACCAGCTCCCATCCTTCTTCAGGAAAGTACTGATTTCATGATGATTTACAATAGCCCGGTCCGCGCCCCGGTAGCGGGCGGTAAATTCAATCGTTCCTTCACTGTCCGATTCACCACCACCACGGACATCAAGAACTTCCAGGCCCATCCATTCAGACTCTTTGGCCCACTCTTCGGTGGCATCCCGGGAAATATCATCCCGGCTGTCCGGGTGATGGGTATCAAGAATAAAATCGATGGCACCTTTCTCATAAGCCGTGTAACGTGCACGCATGAGTTTCTCAGCCGTGAGGGCTTTGAAAGTTCCGTCAATAAATGGTTTGCAGCACTTAGAATATGCGGTACCGCTTCCGCAGGGACAACCAGCCATAAGGGTAGAATAACGGTACAGCAATTTCTGGGCAATAGACTGCAATAAATCAATGCAATGTTGTATAATTTCAGTATGGATTCCTGGATAAACAACCTTTCTCCCGAGTTATTCTGGGACGTTCTTCAGAGTGAAATAAATCCTGAGAAGCATGAACGCTGGCTTGTCGAAAGGGTCTTGCAGAGAGGACGGTGGGAAGACTGGCTTCTTGTTAGAGCCAATTATGGGAAAAACCGGCTCCGGAACCTTTCACCGCAACTGAAGTTGGATCCCAAGGCTGAAAATTTTCTCAAAATATACTGTGGCACATGATGTTTTTCACTGAAAGTGTTAATCCGGGCCTTCTCAGAATTCTCCATCAACTGATGAACAACCCCGGGTTAACAGATTTCAGTCTGGGGGGCGGCACATCCCTGACACTGCGTTACGGACATCGGAAGTCGGTTGACCTCGACCTTTTTTCCACACATCCTTTTGACACTGCCAATCTGATTGAATTACTCAAGAGTCAACTTTCAAATCTGGAGATTGTCAACCTTACCAAGGGCAGTATCTGTGCGACGGCTGATGGTTATAAGCTGGATTTTCTCCATCATCCTTACCCGCTGATCGACGAACTCCTTGTTGTGGATAATATTCGGTTTCTTTCACTTCCCGATCTGGCAGCCATGAAAATCAATGCTGTAACAAACAGAGGGTCCAGAAAAGATTTTATTGACCTTCTCATGCTTCACGAAAACGGGATTCCCCTGGCGAAGTCTCTGGATTATTTCTGTGATAAATACGGAAATGCCGGACGATTCCTTGCAATCCGCAGCCTTGGATGGTTCGGTGATACCGAAGGCGAACCCGATCCTGTTTTCCTGAACGGATGGACCTGGGATTCTGTTCGAAAAGGTGTTGAATCCCTGGTAAAAGAGTTTCTGATTCAATGAGTCGGTGGCTCGGTGGGTGACAGTTATGAAATATTACTGTTTTACCTTGGTTTACACATATTAAAGAACAAAGCTTGCAGCATGAAAAATCTCATCACTGTAATCGTTTTTCTGTCTGCTCTCTTCCGGGTTTCCGGAGAACCGTTGAACAGCCGCGTGGATCTCGGAACATCTACTGTAATACAACTTGAACTTCCAGGTGTTCCACTGAGAGTGGCCGGAGAGATCCGCAGTGGTATCCCGTTATGGTTTGTCCGGTTGGATGACGGCAGATTTTTGGAAATTGACCCCGGATCCGATACCGGCTTCAAAGAAATAAACCCGAAAGATGCCGGGCTTATTTTCCAGGCCGACCACCAACCACCCCCCTACGATACCAGCGGAAGGGATTTTCGAATTATACAATACGGTGATTACAGCTTCAGACTGGATGTATCTGGAGATTTTCAACTCTCAGGGCCCGGCGGGAGGGTGCTGGAACGGGGGAATTCTCTACCGGATGCCCTCCCTGCTTATGACGGGGAATATCTGGTTATTCTCAGCGATGCAAGTAACGACTACAGACATGGAATACTCGGTAACAAAATTGAACCCTCAGGCTTCACTGTTTACCGGACTTCCGTAAACCTTCAGTCCATCGGGGAATATCAACTGCCGGTGGGTTCGGTATTTGAAACCCTCCGTCCCACCCTGGCTGATATTGACGGGGATGATGTTCCCGAAGTACTGCTCACCGTCAGCAATTCCCGGGTCGGCGCAGCCATTTATGCTTACCGCCTTGATGGAACTCCCTTTGCAGAATCAGCTCCCATCGGCCTTGGAAACAGATGGACCCATTTGCTGGGAGCCGCAGCAACAGGTCCCCGGGGAGAAACAGAAATTATCACTGTCAGAACACCGCATATCGGAGGTTCCCTGGAGTACTACCGCCTGCAGGGAAACAGGCTGGAACTTGTTCACCGGGTTTCCGGATTCTCCACCCACAGCATAGGTTCAAGAAATCTGGACATGGCCGCCATCGGCGATTTCGACGGCGGTCGCCGCCCGGACGTTCTTCTACCGTCACAGGACTTCAAGTCTCTCTCGGTAATTGAAAGAACCCCTGAGGGCAGCAGGGAAATATGGAAGATAGAGCTCGAATCCCGGTTAACCAGCAATATTGCCCTGTTGGAATATGAGGGAGGAAGCCAAGCGGCCTGGGGAACTGAGGAGGGAGTTTTTCAGATACGAAGCAACAACCCATAAAGCTATTATACCGTTCGATCACCAATACCAAGAAGTAGTCCGCTTACACTGATATCTTCATCAATCTCGTCCCAGTGAATACCCGTCCCGCCCCCGGATATAACAAATTTAGTTCTCTGCTCAGGACTGGCTTTCATTAACCGGGGGAAGTATGACATCGGGACTGTAAGGCTTCTTCCATCAGCAAAATAAACCGCAAATGAATCCTGCCCGATTTTCAGATCAATAGCATGTACATCTTTAACCAAAGTACTCATTCCAGGCCTCCAAAAAACGATTCTTCTCAGTGGAAACGATACCCTCAAGCCAATTCAAATCCCTTGAATTAAATCCCCAGGATGATGCAAGTTTTACATCCGGCGACAACCAGAACTTTGCCACCGATTCATTTTTTCGTACATGTATATGTGCCGGTTCAAGTGGTTGCCCTTCATTCGAATAAAAAAGAATTTATAACCTTTTATCTCAAAAACTTTTGGCACCCTTTAATCATACTGTATTTTACAGCCGCTTCCAAATATGATTTCCTCAATACATAGCCGGTTTTCCGGCCCTTACCCTCTTCCGGGCCGCCCTTCCCATCGCCCCCTGTATCAGACTCCCGATAATCGGGGCCCTCAGGATTCCCAGAAATATTTTAGCCCCGGCAGTGGGAACCAGAACAGGTCTGTAACGATGTTCCAACCGGTGGAGTGATTCTTTCACCACAGTTTCGGGATCCAGCCAGTACTTCTGTGGAACCCCCTCATACCTGAATCCATTCATGGTGGGAGCATCAAAGAGCTCTGTTTTCATCAGCCCCGGACAAACCGCCTGGATCCGGACTTCCGTGGCTGCAAGTTCATCCCGGATACCGATTGCCAGGGTATTCAAGTAAGCCTTGGTTGCCGAATATCCGGCATACTCTGCAGTTGTAAGATAGGCGGCCAGTGAGGACACCAGTACGATGCGTCCCCGGTTGCGCTCAATCATCCCCGGCAGAACCCTTCGTACCAGGGCAGCTGCTCCCACGCAGTGAAGGCTCACCATCGAACTGACTACATCTTCGTCAACATCAGCGAAATGTCCCCGGGTCATGAATCCTGCCGAATGTACCAGAAAATCCACAGGGCCGCCGTCAGCGATACGGCCCTTCACCTTCTCAAGGCCCTCCGCTGTGGAAAGATCCGCAGGCAGTACTTCAATTTCCCGGCCATAGGCCCTTAAAATTTCCACCGCCAGTTCTTTCAGACGATCGGCCCGCCGAGCGGTAATCACCAGGTTGTAGCCTTGTGCGGCAAGGCTCCGTGCATAGCATGCACCAATTCCGCTGGAGGCTCCGGTAATCAGAGCCGTCCCGACTGATGAACCGCTCATCTTCGGGCCCCGACTGCCGCCGCCTCATTTGCCTCGTGCAGACCCCCGGCCTCTCCCGGGTCAGGATAAAGGTCAGCAGAAACATACTTCACAAGCCGGGTTAAATCATAACGGCCTTCGTGGGGTGTGCCCGGAGGCAGTAGCCCCATATTCCCCAGAGTCGTCATCCGGTCCACCCCGCGGGAAGCCAGAAAATCCCGATGATCCTCCAGATCCGCCCGCCGGGAAAACGCCGCCACCATGGTTAAGTCATCTGCGTGGTTCACCGCTTCCTTCATGGAATTCGCCGGAAGTATCCAGAGAGTGCGCCCCAGGGGATTGCTCGCCGTCCGGGTGAAATCTTCGGTAACGATGAGAGTCCAGGCGGTACTGCCGGGGTGAAGCACCGTTTCACCCATGAGTTCAGCCATGTTTCTCATATGCCCCAGCTGGGCCATGCGGTCGATGGTGTCATTCCCCCGGGGAAGGGACTTGCCTGCCTCATCCAGGGCCACCCCCAGAGCGGCTGCAAAAATCTCAGCATTTTCACGTGGGGATTTGCCCTCCCCGTCTTCCTTCCCGCCGCCTTCCACAAACACCAGCTGAGGTGAATGGCATGCCTGCTGGTCGTGAACCACAGTATCCCCGGCCAGGGCACCGGCTGCAGCGGCCAGTTCCGCCTCGGACCCGACGGTCTCGCCGCTGATAAACACCATACTCCGCTTTGGACCGTAATCAAGTATTTCCAGACCGGCTCCGGCATGATTCCACGCCGCATAAACCGCATCGAAACCGCCCCAGACACAGACGCTCTGCACTTTACCGAACATCTCTTTCTCGGCAGAGCTGCCCCGCTCCCAGTAGAGAGCGGAAGTACTCCGGGTTACCGGATGATCGGGGTCAACATCCGAAAAACTCTGCACCAGAGCAACCGGAGTCACCGGATTCCCGCTGGCCATCTTCATTACATTGGCATTCTTTGTCATCAGCCCCCGGGCCAGGGAAATAATCTCCACCCCCGGAACGTTCCCGGCAAGCACATGGAGCAGCCGCCCCCGGGGGTGGGCCTTCACCTCACAACCGCCCCGGACAATCCACTCATCAAGTATCGACGGATCCCGGAACTCCGCGTTGAGCATGGCTTCCAGATACCCGCCTTTTTTCATCAGGGCAGGAATGTAGGAGAAATCCAGTACCAGCTCCTCTTCACTGAAATCGGTTATCCTTTTCATGATACTCAGAGCTTCCTGATAACGGTGATAGCCGGGATCGGCCCAGAGATTTCCCACCTCCGCCATGAAATCCATGATATCAGCGGTACTCAGTGTCGCCAGCTCGTTCTGAGCCTCGAAAAGAACAGCCGGATCAAAACTCCCCGAAGCAGGGAAACGAACAACCGTCTCACCCCCGCCGTACTCAAGGCTGATGATTTCACCCTCAGGAGATTCCCCGGGAAAAAGCTCCTTTCCCCCGAGAACAAATGGCATATCAATCACGGAGCCTGCACTCATGCAGATTCACCCTGATGCCGCAGCTCATCCACATGCCGGCCACAGCCCTTCTCTTCGGCCCCTTCAGCCCGGCGTATCACCTTGTACATCCCCGGCCCTTTGAGTCCGCAGCCGCAAACTTCATCGTGCCCCACTACCATACGGACGATATCATCGGCAATCACAAAACCCGGATAGGAATTGGCCAGGGGATCGAGAAAAGCCGGAAGCCCCTCTTCCCCGGGAGCCACTTCTTCATCCAGATTTGCAGGATTCCGAATGCTCATATGAATCCAGGGGGGAACATGCTTCACCTGTTCTTTACATTCCAGCATGATGGCATTGAGCTCGGACATACCGTAGGCATCCCGGACATTGCTTTTAGGCAGACCGAAGGCCTGGGAGACTTTTTCATCGTATTCATCCCGGTCCAGAGCCACACCCATCATGTCCTTGAAGCCCCCGCCGGAGGTAATCATGCTCTCAGATGTCAGACTGGTGATTTTATCCCCGGTTTCCATAATCCAGTCCGCCAGATCGAGGATCAGCATGGGGCCGCCTCCAATCCTCACCGGCCGGTGGGGGGTGGCGTTGCACTTTTCGATAATGTACTCAGGATCGAAATCGTAGTCCTTGAGAAAGAACTCATAATCCTCTGCAATATCACAGCCCACCTGGGCGTAATTCGCCAGGGCCAAATCTCCCAGTTCATCGGGGGAGGGACCCAGCATGGCCAGATACCCGTAGTTTCCCGCCGTGTATTTAATGGACTTCTGCATGGATATTGTGAAACGGTCCAGTGTGATTCTGTCCCTGGGCACCCGGCTCTGACTCCCGGAAGATCCGCTGCTGGTATGCATCTGAACCACATCGCCCTCGTCAACACTCAG
>Ga0164315_10001124_pt1 | contig 19964 bp, 16 predicted proteins | sample GuaBasSedimGuay6_FD_113737 | JGI IMG/M metagenome (GOLD analysis project Ga0164315, IMG submission 113737) | Subseafloor sediment microbial communities from Guaymas Basin, Gulf of California, Mexico - Guay6, Core 4569-2, 0-3 cm | ecosystem: Environmental > Aquatic > Marine > Hydrothermal vents... | reverse complement strand
TCTGCAATCCTTTTTTAATAATTTTTTCTGTGGGTATAATTGCATTACTAATTGGTGTATACAAAAAAACCAACCGTGCTTCCATAAAGTTGGCAAACTCAAAAAGCTTATCCTCAATCTTTTTATATTTTTTTAAAAGTTCTTCTTTTGCAAGGCTTTCCAACCGCTTATCCACCAATGCCAAATTATTTATCTTCCAATACTTTATTTCATCCATCAATTTTGTCCCTTGTTATTTCAAGAAATATTTTAAGAAACTATTATACACCTTTGCCAAATTGTCAACCTGCAATAATCATTGACTGTTTACACCCCTCATGGTATCAGGTTATAAATGTTAAAGAATCTTTTAAAATAAGAACTTAGAGAATATGGAAAGGGTAAAATAATAAACAAAATGCTGGATTTAAAATATATAAAAGGCAATCTGGAACTCGTTAAAAAAGGCATGGAAAAAAGAAGGGCCAAAATAGACTTTACCTTGCTTTTAAATAATGAAGATAAAAGAAAAACCTTACTTTTGGAAATAGAAGAACTCAGGCATAAAAGAAATATCGTTTCCGATGATATCGCAAAAATGAAAAAAGAAGGGAGAAAGGCTTCCTCTTTTATTGAACAAATGCGGCAAGTTTCTGAAACCATAAAAAAACTGGACAAAGAACTTTCAATTATCGAAACCGACATCAATGATTTTCTGATCCGTCTGCCGAATATTCCCCATAAAGATGTCCCTGTCGGGAAAGATGATACTGAAAACAGGCTTGAAAAAACCCAGGGTGAACCAAAAAAATTTGATTTTACTATAAAGCCCCATTGGGACATTGGTGAGGACTTGGGTATTCTTGATTTTACAAGGGCGGCAAAACTCACCGGCGCAAGATTTCCCCTATATTTTGGAAATGGTGCCAGACTTGAAAGAGCCCTCATCAATTTTATGCTGGATATCCACATTTCTCAACATGGCTACATTGAGACCCTGCCTCCCTTTATTGTGAACAAAACCACCATGACGGGAACCGGCCAATTGCCAAAGTTTGAAGAAGACCTTTTTAAACTTGAAGGGTGGGATTATTACTTGATCCCGACGTCTGAAGTTCCCATGACCAATATTTATGCCAATGAAATCATTGACGAAGCAATGCTTCCCTGCAAGTTTACAGCTTATACACCCTGTTTCAGATCTGAAGCAGGTTCCTACGGCAGGGACACCAGAGGGTTAATACGTCAACACCAGTTCAACAAGGTGGAAATGGTTAAACTGACAACTCCGGAGACTTCATTTGAGGAGCTTGAATCACTGCTTTCCAATGCTGAAAAAATTCTCCAGCTTCTTGAACTGCCCTACCATGTTGTCACGCTTTGCACTGGAGATTTAGGGTTTTCAGCAACAAAAACCTATGATATTGAAGTATGGATGCCGGGCCAGGGCAAAGGGGGGCTTTACAGGGAAATCTCTTCCTGTAGCAATTGTCTGGATTTTCAGGCCAGGCGTGCCGGCATACGATTCCGAAGAAAGGATACCAAAAAACTGGATTATGTCCATACCCTGAATGGTTCCGGACTGGCTGTAGGAAGGACATTTGCCGCCATATTAGAGAATTATCAGCAGGCTGACGGATCTGTTATTATTCCTGATGTTCTGGTATCATACATGGGAGGTCAAAAGGTGATCCATCATGAAGCTTGATTTTTTTCCGGAAGATATAAAACCCTATATCATACCAAAGGTTCAGGGTGAGCTTTATTATAAATGCCTGGGGTGTTCTGCTGAATACTCAATAGAAAAATTATTATATGTCTGCCCTGAGTGCAATCAGGTCCTGCTCATTCAGGATAAAAACGCTGACTTGCTGAAAAAAATTCCCGGAAAGCTCTGGCAAAAAATATTTGATTTCAGAAAAATGCTGAAAATTCCTGCTCTAAAGGGGATATACCGGTATCACGAATTTATCGGACCAAGCATTCCGTTAGAATCCATCATTTATCTTGGTGAAGGCCACACCCCTGTTATTGAAGCCGGCGAAACCCTGAAAAAAAAGATTGGGCTTTCATTTTTCTATAAAAATGACGGGCAAAATCCCAGCGCGTCTTTTAAAGATCGTGGAATGGCCAGTGCCATGTCCAGTATCAAATATCTGATTGATAAACACCTTGTATCAAATGTCATCGCAATATGCGCCTCCACAGGTGATACTTCTGCTGCAGCAGCTCTCTATGCTTCATATCTTGGGCCTTCAATAAAATCTGCTGTTCTTTTGCCCCATAAAAAGGTAACGAGTCAACAACTTTCACAGCCCCTGGGAAGCGGAGCACAAGTCTTTGAAGTTCCAGGCGTTTTTGATGACTGCATGAAAATCGTAGAGCACTTATCAACTAAATATTCCGTTGCGCTCTTAAATTCAAAAAATGCCTGGCGAATTCTGGGTCAGGAATCCTATTCTTATGAAATTGCCCAGGATTTTGACTGGAATATGAAAGACAAAGTGGTGGTTGTCCCTATTGGAAATGCAGGGAATATTTCAGCCATTATGAACGGATTTATTAAATTTTATGAAGCCAATATCATTGACTGCCTGCCAAAAATAATCGGTGTTCAGTCAGAACATGCAAACCCTGTCTATCAATACTATCTTGAACCCGACGAGGCAAAAAGAAAATTTAGACCTGTGGACACAAAACCAAGCGTTGCCCAGGCTGCAATGATAGGCAATCCGGTTTCAATGCCCAGGGTCGTAGCAATTGCAAAAAAATATAATGCTCAAGCCGGTCGTCACCAGGTATTCTTTGTCCAGGTAACAGAGCAGTCCATTATGGATTGCCAGCTTGCCGCCAATAAAAATGGACATATTGCATGTACCCAGGGAGGAGAATGCCTTGCAGGACTTGTGCAGGCGTTTAAAAAAAATATTGTTACAAACAGGGAAACCGCAATACTTGATGCAACGGCTCATGCCATTAAATTTTCAGAATTCCAGGATCTTTATTTTAAATCACAGATGCCTGAAGACTATAAAATTATTACTGATTTAGACAATATTAACCAACCTTGTCTGATACTGCCGGATGATCCTGATATAATTCCATCACAAAAAAACCGACTGGGAGAAGAAAGTTTTAAAAAATTTATAAAAGATATTTCCGATAAAATTGCTGAAAGATTGAACTTAAAGGTATCTTGATAATTTATGAAAAAGAAATTTTTTTTAAGGATATTCATTTTCAGCATTTTATCCATTTGCATTTTTACTGCATTCCCCTTTTTGTCCCATAGTGAAGCCAAAACTAAGGGGGTTAAGACCACTTACAAAAAGTATTCACTTTTTAAATATAAATATGGAAATATCCTCTGTGAACCTTATATTGTCAAAAAAAATGACTGGTTATATAAAATTTTTAAAAAAAAGGGGGAAATCTCAAAAAAAGATTTCCCACATTTCATAATCATTTTCAAAAAAATCAATCCGGAAATCAGCAACATTGATGCGATTAAGCCGGGCACCCAAATCCTTATTCCCTTAAAAAAAACAAACAAAGAAGATTATGAACAAATAACCCCGGGTAGTATTGATATCCCTGTCATCGAATTTTCAACCCTGCCGGACGACCTGGATCTATCGCCATTTATAAAAAAACACAAAATCAAAAAAGGGGAAAACGTTTCAAGCCTGATTAATAGGGGTTTTTTAAAAAAAGGCGGCTCTTTATCCAAAGAAGGGATTAAAGCCCTTCAATTAGCAAACCCCAATATAAAAAATATCAATATTATTTATGAAGGTGATACTATTTACCTGCCTGACCCTTCCATAAAATCACAACCATGGTTTAAATTTCTTGTTTCAGGGAAAGCCGCACAAAATCAAACTGGAATAAAAGAGCAGGATGAAAAACAATTAAAATTAGAACCCTACAAACTGATACAATTAAAAAAATATTCTTCACTCATTGGTGGTACCCTTTTAAGCCGCGGCAAAATGTATTTTCCAGGGAAAAACAATTCAACCCAGGTTCTTAATTTATCATCAACCCCTGTTATTGAAACCGATGATGGTTCCAAAATACTTATCACATCAGGCGATAATGTGAATGATGCGCTATTAAAAAGTGTACAAATGTATTGGAAAAATTTAAAAATTCAATTAATGGCCGAAGCCATTGATAAAATAAAAAATAATAGTAAAATGATCCCTAAAAAAAATATAATCATTGAATATAAAAAAATTATTGAAACACTTCTTTCGCAGACAGATTATGACTATATCCCAGATGAAAAAATACCTTTTATGCTCAATACTATTAACCTTGAGGCATCCTTTGGCCGGGTGATAAGAAAAGATACAACCGATCTGTTGATCAATTTTGGAAATGTTTATGGCGCCGCGTTAGCGGTTTTGGAAAAAAGAGATTTTGAAATTATGTCGATCACTCCCAAATTGACGGTCCTTGAACTGAGCCAAAAATTATTCTCACATCTTGGATATACCACATGGGTAAACCCTTCTTTTTCTACCGAAGGAACGATTCAACGGATTGATGGCCTTTACGCTGTTAAAGAACAGGATAAATTATTTATTCCTGTCAAACCACTGAATACGGATGGTATAGATTACCTGAAAAAAGAAGGGATAAAGTTCTTAACGACTGAAAAGCTGACCCCCACTCAATAAAGGAAAATATCACATGAAAAATCTTATTTGCCTGGTTCTTGCCTTTCTTGTTTTGGCATCCTGTGCATCTAAAACTATCAATACAGAAAAAAAGAGAAGGATTGCTGTAGCAACCCAGAGGGTAGGCGAAGAATATTATAATTCGGGGCAATATACGGCTGCATTAAGAAATCTTCTTGATGCCTATAAAACCCTTCCTGATGATCCCCGGCTCAATAACAGCCTCGGCCTTGTTTATCTGGCAAAAGACCGGCCTGACCTTGCTGAAACCCATTTTAAAAAAGCATTAAATCTGAAACCCGACTATACCCGGGCAAAAAACAATCTGGGGGCTGCATATCTCAAGCAAAAAAAATGGGATCTTGCCATTCGCTGTTTTAAAGAAATTTCCGGCAATCTTTTATATGCTACGCCTGAAACACCACTGGCAAATCTTGGATGGGCATATTTTCATCAAAAAATGTATAAGACCGCTAAAATATATTTTGAAAAATCCCTGGAAATCAGGCCTGATTTTTTAATCGCCATTCATGGACTTGCATCCATTTACATTGAAACAGGGTACTATCCCCATGCCATTAAATTTCTTCATCATGCGCTTGAAAAAAACCCGGGAGCTGCCATTCTTCATGCGGATCTGGCAAAAGTCTATACAGCATTAAAAGACTTTAAAAAGGCGAAAAAATCCTGGGGGTTGGTATTACAACTTGTTCCTGAAACATCTCCTTTAGCAAGGGAAGCCACAAAAAAACTTTCTGAGCTTAATTAATCTGTTGTAATATTTTTTTTCTGTTCCAATTGAACAATCAATGGGGTAATAAAAATTAAGAGCTCGTTTCTATCATCTTTCACTCCATCCGTTCTAAAAAGTCTTCCCAGGATAGGAATATCAGACAGGAAAGGGGGTCCATAGCTGTTATCACCCTCTGTTGTTATTACTATTCCGCCAATGACAATGGTATCATTATTGTTGACCAAAAGCTCGGTATTCACTTCATTGGTACTAATATTCGGAGGATCAGTTCCTGGTATAACACTGTCTTTTGTCAAACGAATTTTCATTGAAATTCTTTTGTCCGGTGTGACATGGGGAGTGACGTCCAACAGCAAATCAGCATTTTTAAATTTGACGGCAGATCCCCCTGCATCATCCCGCTCAAGATATGACACTTCCTTCCCCTGTTTTATTGTGGCAGTTTCATTGTCCAGTGTCAGAATTCGGGGCGAAGAAATAATCTTTGACTCGCCCTTAACTTCAGATGCTTCTATTTGTGCATTCAAATTTAAAAAATTGGAACCCAGGATTTTATAAAAATTAAACGCGCCGGAGCCGCCGCCACTGTCGAATGAAACCGGAGTGTTTAAAGCAATGGCGAAATCTTTATTTCTCCCTGTGTGAGCAGTTTGAGTCTTCTCCAAGTTTATCCCAAGACCAAGCTTCCGTGAAAAATTCTTTGAAACCTCAACCACTTTTGCCTCGATCATGATTTGCGGAGTCACTTTATCCAATCGAAAAATAATTTCCTTTGCTTGATCAATTTTAGCCTGAGTATCAGTGATAATGATCATATTAGTCCGTTTATCAACACTTATTTTACCCCTTCCTTTTGTCATAATTTGGTCGATATGGGGTTTGATATCTACTGCTGCATCGGAATAATTTACAGGAATATATTCTGTTACCAATTCTTCCAAATTCTGTTTTTGTTCCAAAGATTTCTGCCGGGCAACAATGGTTTCCTGCATCATCTTTTCTTCTTTTTTCAATGTCTCCAGGGTGGCAATCCGTATAACATTTCCTTCTTTTTTCATTCCAAGGCTATTCATCTTTAAAACAAGATCCAGCACCTGATCCCACGGAACCGGATTTTCAAGGGTCAATGTCACCTTTCCCTCAACATTCTTATCAATTGCAAAATTAAGCTTTCCAACACTTCTAAGTATCCTGAATACATTCTTAATATCTGTTTCATAAAAATCCAGCTTGATTTTTTCACCTGTATATTTTTTTGGCGATCCAAAGATCGCTTCTTCCATGGTTTGTTTTTTACCTGCTATTATCAGGGATTTTTCAGGCAGGTCAGTCTTCTGCCCAGTGAGCTCAATCCTCTGATTTTGAGAGCCACTTAATACTTTTTTTATGGCTTTACTAAATACTGGTGGCTCTACCGCAGATGCCTCAAAAAATAATGAAATAAGATTTTGATTCTGAACAATTCGGTAAGGTACCTGATCCCTTATTTTTATTTCAATTTTAGAATTCTTTTTTTCCCCGGGAACCTGAATCGGCATTAACCTTTCAACGGCGGATTTAAAATATTCAGTTAAAAGTGGACGTTTATGATGCTCCGGGATAATTGTATTATAAAGATTTAAAAACAGTTTATTATTGCTGGTTTCCTGAGTGATGTCATACTTTACAGGGTGGTCTGTTTGAACAACAATGGCGGATTTCCCATCCTTCGTTGTATTAAACTCAATATTGGTCATTGTTGCTGTTCTATCCGGAATAATAATGGCTTCTTCAAACGCCGGATCTTTCCGGGAGTTCTCATCCGTCGTCATGACTGATGATTCCGGCACCTTTCTGGCACTGGTCTGATTTTCCATCATATTGCCGGAAAGTGCTATCGTTAAGCTATGATCATTTTCAGTCACTTCATAGTTCAGATCCTCTTTTAATAAGATTTCAACTTTTGCAGTTGTCATCTCTTTATCCACATAGCCTACTCTCAGATCATCAATGCTTTTGTTTTCCGGGACAGCCATCTTAAACCCTTCAGCAATTCCGGTTTCCGGAAAATAAACAGCAATTCCAAAAGGAAAGGATTGTTTTATGGATGTATAGACTAATTTTTGATTACCTTGAATTTTAATCTCAATAGGATATTTCTCCAATTCAACACTGACAGAACTGATCTGCCGATCCCACGGAATAATTGCACTTTTATCTGATATTCCCGAACTGGTCGATTTTTGTTCAGCTGTTTTAATAGTTTGAGTTTTGGGGGAAATACACCCGGCACCAATGAACACAGCCAAAAAAAAGCCAAGTATTTTATTCATCGTATGTATTCTTGTTTTTATCTGGGAAAAAGGCATATTATTCCTCATTATCAATTTTATGAAGTTTTATTTCCTGAACACGCTCTTTGAGCCTTCCTTTATAATCCTTAACCAGTTCCTTGATCACAATACTGCTATCTTTAATTTCAGATACTTTTCCCTGATTTTTTCCAATATAAGTACCAATACCCACCTCGTAACCTTTGCCACTGGCTTCCTCTACCATTGCAATCTGCCTTTTTTCCATAATAATGACGGCAACCAGACGAATCTGGTCCAGACCGACCTTTTCAAGGGGGGTTAGAATTCTTTTTGGCCCTTTCTCAGCAATAATGGACCGGCTTTCTTCTGGTTTATCCTGAATTAACGGGTTAAACGGATCAATTTTGCCATGGGAATCATAATGTTCTTTCTCTTCCTTATCCCCTTTTTGTTTTGAAACCTGTAGACCGCTTTTTAAAACCGGACTTTCATTATTTTTTGGATTTAATACATCCTTTTTACCATCCTTTTTAGGATTCTTTTTAGGATTCTTTTGAATACCGGGCTGAACTATTTTACCTGAAATTACACTGGGTGCTGATTTCTTTTCTACATTTGGCTGATCATCACACGAAAAGATCAAAAAAATAAAACCAAATGCAAATGTTAATAAAATTATTTTTAACGTAGATATCATTGTGAATTCTTTTTTTATCTATCCCTATTTCTTTTTTCTTTTTTGTTTCTTTTTTGTTTTTGTTTTTTCAACAAACATATATGTAACCGCCCGGCAGCTCATTCCTAAAATTTCACCACCTTTTTTGCTTTTCACATTAACATTATTGATATTAACAATCCTGCTAAGCTTTGTGATTTGAAACAAAAAATCTGTAATCTGATGATATCGACCTTCAACTTTTATGGAAATCGGAATTTCATTAAAAAACTCCTTATTAACTTCGTTAGCCGGTTGAAAAAGATAAAATTTCAAACCTGCATCACTTCCTGCTTTGGAGATGCCTGTCAATAATGATGGAAGTTCGCGTTTATCCGGAAGGGCCTGCATTGCCAGATAAAATTCATCATTTTTCCGGGCCATTAGTTTTTCATATTTTAAAATCTCGGAAGCTCTTTTCTTATATGTTGAAAGCAGTTTAAGCCGATTTTGATAAGTATTTTGTGCTTTTTGTAATTCATCATGCTTTGGCATAAACACAAAATAATAATAGGCTCCACCCAGAACAGCAAATGTTACAAAACAAATAACCAGCCGCTGTACTTTTGTAAGTGCACCCACTTTTGCAAAAAGGACATCCAGCTTTGCTTTTATTTCAGTAATTTTGCTTTTCCCCTTGCTCATTTTGCCCTTATCTTGACTTCTTCTGTTTCTTTTCTTCTGATTTTTTTTTACTACAACGCAATTCAAATGATTTTAACATAACACCATCTTTAAAAATTTTTATTTTTGCTGTTTTCAAATCAACTTTGTTAAAAAATAAAGAGTTTTCAAGTTTTTCCATAAAATCGGCAATTGTTGGATTATCAAATGCAATCCCCTTGATCGTGACTATACTTTCATTTATTTGAAAACTTTCAAGCCACATTCGATCGGGAACAATAAGGTCAGTCATGCCATCAAATAAAATTAATTGCTCTCTTCTCTGTTTTTTCAACGAAGATACGATTTCAAGCTTTTCTTCAAGAACTTTCAGATCTTTTTTAATCCTGGCCACCCGATCGGCCTTTTCTTTATATTGTAAAATCTGAAAATTTACCTGCTTTGTTCGTTCTGTTATCGTTAAAATTTGTTTGTTCATTACCAATGTATACCAGAAAAGTGCTACAATGGTTAAAATAATCAACAAAAAAAAGACAGATATCTGTCTTCTGATATTCTCTTTTTTTCTGGCAACTCTAAATGGTAAAAGATTAATTCTGATCATTTGTCATCTACTCTTCTTAACGCAAGCCCTATGGCTATCGGTGCTAATGGGCCTGTCCTGGTTATAAAAGAGTCTGAAAATTTCTTTTTGTCAACAATCAGGGCTTCAAATGGGTTCATTATTGAAATATCATCTCCAAACTCAGATAAAAGACAGTCTTTAAAGCCTTTTACAAAAACACCGCCACCAGTCAATATAATTTTTCCAACTTTCTCATCATTGGCAGAGGTCTGATATGTATTCACCACTTCGCAAATTTCAGAGCACCATGACTGTGCAATTTCCAAGCTTATTTCCTGAACGCTCTCCTTGCCGGCAATATCATTTGCCTCTCCATTCACTATTTGTTCCGCTTCATCCATTGTTACATCAAATTGACTTAAGACCTCTTCTATAATCTGATTTGTTCCCGATACATTATCCCTCATCATTAACGATGTCTTTGCCTTCAACATGTTCAAAGAAGTTTTTGATGCTCCGACATCAACCAGCAAGGTTATTGTTTCCAGATTTTCAGATGGCAGTTTTTCATAAACGTTTTGAAGAGCAAACGTATCAACATCAATTATTTTCGGATAAAGCCCTGCCAGATGAATCAAATCAATATACTCAGCTACCAGATCTTTTTTAACCGCAACCACCAGCACGTTCATCTGATCAGAAGAGAATTCGCTTTCTCCCATGACTTGATAATCGATATTGACATCATCAATATCATAGGGAATATATTGTTCTGCTTCAGAATATATCGTATTATGAAGCTCTTTTTCCGGTCTGGTTGCAGTATTAATTGTTTTTATTACGACTGAATGCCCGCCTGTTGAGATGGCAACATTTTTCTCACGGATTTTCTGGGATTTAAAAAGCGCCCGGATGTCGTTTGCAAGACCGGGCATATCAACAATCCGGCCTTCAACAATGCTACCTGGTTTGATTCGGGCCATACCGAATTTATGCAGGACAATCCCTTTCCCGGTTACTTTGAGTTCAGCAACCTTAATAAATGAAGAGCCGATATCCAGACCTACAAGATGATCCTTTTTACCAAATATCATACGTTTTCACAATAAATAAGGTAAATCTCCATGCCTAAATCCCATGTCTATCGGATAAATCCAATTTACAATTTTTCATATTGATTACTCCCGGTAATATGGTTATACTTTGATCCGATATTACTGTAAAGTAAAATCCTATAATATCTTTTACTAAACTAATAACAAAAGCCGAATAGCTTTGTCAAACTTAAGAACTAAAAAATTGTGAAATCAATGTTAAAAAAATCAGAGGATTTACAGGGTATAAAATCTTTCAGGCTGGTTAAATTTTTCACCTTCTCCTCCCTTTTGATTATGTTTATTGCGACCATTGCAATCTCAACTTTAAATGCCCACTGGGTAAGAAAAATTCTTCTGGAAAAAAGTGAAGAATACGCCTCGCTCCTTGTGGAAAATCTCAACCATCAAATCATTTCCAGGTTTATGCTCCCTGTATTAATACGATACGGGGAAGTCAGGCTGCGAGAAAAAGGACAATTCCTTCTGATGGACAAAGTTGTCCGATCTACTTTGCATAGTTTTGATGTTGAAATAGTGACCCTTTATGATGAAAAAAACATTATCTCTTATAGCTTTGATCATACTAAAATAGGAAAAAAAAATGCGGGCGGTGTCCATTATGAAAAAGCAATGAAAAAAGAAACAACTTCAAGGCTCATTCAACAGGGCAGCTTTCTGGAGTTATTATTATGGTTTCCTCAGGAAACAAAAATTGTTACCTTTGCACCCCTGAGGGTTGACAAGCAGATATCACCTGATCTGGCAGACCGGGTACTGGGTGTTGTTGAAATTGTCCAGGATGTTTCCGATGATTATAAAAAGATATTTAAGCTTCAAGGGCTTATTATTGGATCCTGCTTTATTATTATGGGAATACTTTTCATGGTTCTTCGCTTTGTGGTTAAGCATGGAGAAAAAATTATCGAAAAAAGAGCTGATGAAAAACTTAAGCTTGAAGAAAAACTGCTCCAGGCCGAGCATCTGTCCGCCATTGGTGAAATGACAGCCGGGGTATCCCATGAAATCAGAAATCCCCTTGGAATCATCAAAAGCAGTGCCCAATTATTAAAAAAAAAAATGGAAAAACTGAATGTCGCAAGCACCATACCCGATATTATTGTCGAAGAATCTGCACGGCTGGACAGGATTATTACTGATTTTCTGGATTTTGCCAAACCTAAAACCCCGGATCTTCATCTGTGCAGGGTTGAAGAAATTGTAGAAAAAAATCTTGCCTATCTTTCTCCCCAGATAAAAAATCATAATTTCAATATCATCAAAAAAATATCAAAAAATTTGCCTGAAATAAAGGCTGACAGTTCAATGCTTCATCAAGCATTTTTAAATATTTTTATAAATACGTTCCAGTCCATAAAAAACAATGGCTGTCTTATCATCCAGATAAAATATGATTCCGGCAGTATTGTTATTAATTTTATTGATGACGGGGATGGTATACCTGAAGAAGCCCTAAAAAAAATATGGACCCCGTTTTTTACAACAAAAGATACTGGAACCGGATTAGGTCTTGGTATTGTAAAAAATATGATTGAAGCCCACAACGGAACAATTGGCATTACAAATACGAAAACAAAAGGCGCAAACGTAGAAATCAGGCTTCCGGTTTAGGAGACAGACAGCATGGAAAATATTCTAATTGTTGATGATGAAAAAAATTACCACACAATAATAGGAGAAATCCTTCAGGATGAGGGCTATACATCCTTAACTGCTTCCAGTGGCATGGAAGCGCTGGATATTTTAAACAACGACCTCATAGACCTGGTTTTGACGGATGTAAAAATGCCCGGGATGAGCGGCATCCAATTACTTGAAAAAATTAAGGAAATCAACCCGGATATTCCTGTCATCATCATGACAGCCTATGGCAGTGTTGAAAAAGCTGTGGAAGCCATGCACAAGGGCGCATACACATTTATTCTCAAACCTTTCGAGAACCAGACATTGATTGCACATATTGCCAAAGCGATCTCGGTTTACAGGATTGTTCAGGAGAACAGCTATCTCAGGGATGCTATCCGTTCACGATACAAATTTGATAACATTATCGGAAAAAGCAAACCCATGCAGGAGCTTTATGAACTTATTAAAAAAGTGGCCCCTTCCAACGCCAGCGTCCTTATAGAAGGGGAAAGCGGTACTGGAAAAGAGCTGGTCGCAAAATCAATCCATTATAACAGCCTGAGAAAAAACAATCCAATAGTCAGTGTAAACTGCTCTGCCTTTGCCGAAACCCTTCTGGAAAGTGAATTATTCGGTCATGAAAAAGGGGCTTTCACAGGTGCAGTTGCCATGAAAAAAGGTCGATTTGAAATGTCCGACAAAGGGAGCCTGTTTCTTGATGAAATCGGTGAACTGCCCATTTCTCTCCAGGTAAAATTACTCAGGGTTCTTCAGGAGAAAACAATTGAACGGGTTGGAGGGACATTATCTATCCCTGTTGATTTTCGACTCATTGCAGCCACCAATAAAAATCTTGAAGATGAAATCAAAAAAGGACGTTTCAGAGAAGATCTCTACTACAGACTCAATGTTGTCAAGGCGGTTATCCCTCCCCTTAGAGATAGACCCGAGGACATCCCTTTGTTAATCAGACATTTTATTGACAAATATACCAAAGGACCGCAGTCAACGGGCAAGGTATCCGAAATCCATCCTGAAGCGGTCCAAATTTTATGTGATTATCAATGGAAAGGCAATGTAAGAGAACTTGAAAACATTATAGAACGCAGTGTAATCCTGTGCACAAGCGACATGATTACCCCCTCCGACTTTCCCTTACAGATCAGACAAAACATGTCTTTCACACTGGATCTAGATGGGATTCCCGAGGGTGCCGGCCTTGCTGAAACCCTTGCCGCCGTCGAAAAAAGAATGATACAAAGAGCAATGAAACTTTCAGACGATGTACAGACAAAAGCAGCTGAAATTCTTGGAATAGGGAAAAGCGGTTTAAACCAGAAACTTAAAAAATTTAATCTGGATAAATAATTTTAAAACAATAATGGGCTGTTCAAGATTTTAAACTGTTTTAAAACTTTTAATTTTTAGCTGTATTTTTAAATGGTTAAAGACATAATTCAATAAATCCTGTCAAGATAAGTTTAAAATTTTGAACTTGTCTGCATTCTTTTTCAATTTGCCTGGTACAAATTAAAGAACCTTAAAGTTTATTCGAAAATAAAAAGAGTTTAATTTCAGATAGTTAAAAAATTTTTGAGGGGTAGGGATTAATTTTAAAGTAATGGCAGGAAAATTGCATTATTCATTTATAATTAGTTAATTTTTTCATTTTTTTTTCCTTTTCTAAAAAAGGCTGCTAAAACAAAGCAGCCTTTTTCAGTTTATATCACTTTATTTCATTTGTCTTGCTCAGGGCGATCGGCCGGTATATTGAAGTGCCATAGTCTGTTACGATTTTCTCGTACATTTTTTTGCTCTCGCCTGCTTTATCAGAGGTTTCATACAACATGGCCAGTGCAAAGCTCGCTTCATCTTTTAATAAATTTGTTTTTCCTTTCTCAATTTGAAGGAAATATTTCTCAGCCGCTTCAAATTCTTTTCTGGCAAGGCTTACATTCCCTAAAGAGGCAAGAAGAAAATTTTCCATCTGAACGTCATTTTTTAATATTTCAAGGGATTCTTTATAATATTGAAAACTTTGATCAAATTTTGAAGCATCATAACATATTTTGGCAAATCTTACCTTTGCAAGCTTACCGGCTGTTGTATTGGCATAGTCTGTAAAAATATTTTGAAAAGCATCCCTGGTTTCCAAATACCCTTTGTCAGGATCATTGATTGCCGCATATTGGGTTAATGCATGACTTACAAGCAGAGCAGCAGTATTTTCAGCTTTTTGGAGGCTATACATAACCCCTGAAAAAACCACTGCTACCAAAACAATGGCACTGGCAATTAAAATTAATTGTTTTTTATATTTCTTTGCATAAGCCACTGCCTTTAAAAGGCTTTCCTGAAAAGGATCTATTTGCTCAAGTTCCTTTCTTCTTTCATTTGACACTCTTTGTTCTGCCATTCTTTTATTCCACCTTAAAAAATATATTAATAATTACCACACAAGTGTTTTATAAATCCATCCAACATCACCATCTCCATGTTTAATTTTAATCCAATTTTTTTTTCTTTCAAGAACCTTAAATGGCACGCCTTTTTCAGTTATAAACAAAACCTGGCTTTTGGTATCAGGCCTGGATCTGATGTTGCATTTATTTTTTATTGTAATCACACATTCTATCTTGCTTAAAAGGGATTTATGAATCCAGGCCACATCATTTTCAAAATCCTTAATCTCATACCAATCCCCTTTTTTTTTGTTAATTATGAACGGATGATATTTTTCAACCTGCCACAGCACATCGTATCGTGTTCCAGGGCCTGATCGGATATTGGCAATATCAGAAATTACACAAAGTCTTTCCGCTGCAAAAGCTACACCGGTTAGAATCAATAAAACTGCCATAATGGCCGACATCGCTTTAATCATTTTAATGACGTTCTCTATATTTAACTGCTTCATAACAAGCCTCCTGGTATTCTTTTAACCAAAACCTAAAAGCATTCCTGTCTGGTATACCAAAAAAGACATGGTCCATGCAACAATAGTTGTATATATCAGGTTAAAACCTGCCCACTTTGCCGAAGCTTCCTTGTAAATAGTTACAATAGTTGCAAAACAAGGCACATATAATAATACAAAAATCATCATTGAAAGGGCTGAAAGGGCCGACATACCGGAATTTTTAAGCGCTTTCTCCAAGGCATCACCCTGATCATTACCCACACCATATAGAACACCCATCGTACTGACAACAACCTCTTTGGCAACAAACCCTGTAACAAGGGCGACACTTGCCTGCCACCCTATTCCAATCGGCTCAAAAAATACCCCTAATGATTTTCCAATCTTACCAATATATGATTTGGATACCCGTTCCTGTTCTTTTCTATTTTCAATATTTTTGAGTGTTAAACTTAATTGGCGGTTTAATTCTTCTGCTTCTATCGCATCAGTTGCGGAAATCCTCTCGGAATAATCAGATTTAACCACATTGGTTTTTTCATCATAATCCACAGAATAAACAATTGTTTTTGGAAAGCTTGAAAGAGCCCAGATAATAATTGACCCGATAAGAATAACGCCGCTCATTTTTCTTAAAAACATTTTGCTTCTATCCCACATGTGGATCAAAAGACTTTTTAACATCGGCATTCGATATGGCGGCAACTCCATAATAAAAGGAGCATCTTTGCCTTTAAAGAAAACAGCCCTTAAAAACCTGCCGGATAAAATAGCAACGACAATACCTGTGAAATACAAACTGAATATGATGGTACCCGCTTTTTCTGCAAAAAAGCTGCCGGCCAGTACAATATATACAGGAAGTCTTGCTGAACAGGACATAAATGGTGTCATCAGAATGGTTAGAATCCGATCTTTATCGCTCTCCAGAGTTCTCGTAGCCATAATAGCAGGCACACTACAGCCAAATCCCATTAACATGGGGATAAAGGATTTTCCATGAAGCCCGGATGTATGCATCACCCGATCCATTATGAAAGCAGCCCTTGCCATATAACCGGTATCCTCAAAAAGTGCAATACAGAAAAACAAAATAAGAATATTGGGAAGAAAAATGATCACACTGCCGATTCCAGCGATCACACCATTTAACACAAGATCTTTTACCATAGAGGGTGGTATGACTTTATCAAAATAGTGTGACAGCAATGAAACTGCTGTATCTAACCATTCCATGGGATATGCACCAAGAGAAAACGTTAATTGAAACATGGCCCAGATAAAAAAAATAAACACGGGGATTCCAAAAAATCTATCTGTCAGAACCAGATCAATATTTCGTGACATATCTATCCGTTTTCTGACAAGATTGGTTATTGTCTCTTTGATGATCCCTGCAATAACACCATACCGATCGTCGGTCAGAACAATCTCAAAATCATCCTCAAACAAATCATGAATTCTTTTGCGGCAGGCCTCTGCTGTCTGAAAAATCTTTATTGATTCATCAGATAAAATATTTTGGAATTCAGCCTTAACAATCTTATCATCTTCAAGAATTTTAATTGCATTCCATCTGGTTGCACCATCGATATTCTCTGCACTTTGAATAATTTGGTTTTCAACCTTTGAAATACAGGTTTCAATTTCCTGACTATATCTGATATCCCGGCTTTTTTTACCTTCATCAAAGCGTTTAACTTCCTCAATAGCTGTCTCAATAAGCGTATCAATCCCTTTGTTTTTATTTCCAATGGTAAAAACAACCGGCACTCCCAGCAATAGGGATAATTTTTTCTCATCAATTTTAATCCCGTTTGCCTGTGCAACATCCGCCATATTCAGTACAAATAAAGCAGGTCGTCCAAGTTCCATGATCTGAATGGCAAGAAAAAGGCTTCTTTCAAGATTAGATGCATCAATAATCGTAACAACAATATCTGGTTTTTCATTTAAAACAAAATCCCTTGCTGTAATTTCTTCAATTGAGAATGGGGTAAGACTATATGTCCCGGGAAGATCAATAATCCTCAAGTCATATTTTTTATGCTGTAATTTTCCTTCTTTTTTCTCCACAGTTACACCAGGCCAGTTTCCTACTTTCTGCCTTGCGCCTGTGAGGTTGTTAAATATGGTTGTTTTGCCGCTATTGGGGTTTCCCGCAAGCGCGATTGTTAATTTTTTATTCATATTATTTTTTTTTAAATCTAACATTTTCAACAAAAATATTTGCTGCTTCGTCAACCCGAAGTGATATATGGTATCCTTTGATAACCAGCTCAATGGGGTCTTTTAAAGGTGCATATTTTTCGACATATATTACCGAACCTCTATTGATTCCCATCTCAAGCAGTCTGCGTCTTAAAACGCTTTCTCCTGAAACCTTGCAGATAATTCCTTCCTGACCTGTCTTCATTTGACTGAGCAGTATGGGGGATTCTAAAACATCTTTGGATTCTCTATTTATATCCTGGCTTGAAGTTTGTATTGGGTCAAAGGGTTGAACTCTTATTTTTTCTGCTATTCCCCTCCCTAAAACCAGACGATTTTCCCGGTTTGCAATCACCATCTGACCGCCAAAACCAACAGAAACAATTTCAATGGCATCCCCAATTTTAAGCCCCATTGAAGAAACTCGCAGTTGCATATTCTTCCCGGCTTCAAAGTCTTTTACAATCAGTTTTTCCCCTTGCCTTGCCTTGTGAAGAAATACAACAGCATTTCGCTCTTCCATACACTTGGAACAAATACCATAAATTTCCATTTTATGCTGAAGCATGTGGAACCCATAAACCTCTGCCACTTTGAATTGTTGCTTTTCTATGGCCTCATCCCTGAATTCCAGTATGTCGCCGCATTTTGTACAGACCATATGGTCGTGATGCAATCCAAGGTGTCTGTGCTCATATTGGGTTTCTTTGTCATCAAGTTCTATTTTGCTTGCAAATCCGAACCTGCACAAAAGCTCCATACTGTTGAATACGAGCCCTTCATCAAGCTGTATCTTATCTTGTCCAAGCTGTGCCAGGATATCCTTGATGGTTACATGATGTTCAAGTTTTAAAAACGCTTCCAAAACCTGGAACCTTGAATTAAACTTATCAACACCCTGTTGTTGAAACAATCTTTTAAACTGCTTTTTTTCCTGTTCATGCGTATCAGTCATAACTTTTATCCCTTAAAAATAACGTTCTAAAATATGACAACCTGCTGTTGATGTCAAGTAAATGACCGGCATAGTTTTTATATATTTGCCTTATTCAAGCAGTGTTTACAGATCCTTTTTGAACGTTTAAGGGAATGTCGGTTAAAAAAATCAGGCCATTGTTAAGAAAAGACCTCAATTCCAAGGGTTTCGGGAGATTTTGAAAAATTGACTCTACCTGTCCTACATATTTGTAGGACAGGTCCTTTTCAGACTTTAAAATGACAGATCCCCGTTCCTTGCTCCGCCTTATAGAATCAAGCTTTGACAACAATTTATGCACCCTTTCAAGGGGTGTTTTGCCTACCGTCAAATACTCAGGCTCTTTGCCCATTTCCATATCAATAATTTCAATGGTCTCTATGGTGGACAAATCTTCTCTTAAAAGACTTTCTGCAGCGCTTATTCGTTTGCTTGAAGATTATCTATGTCTGCTATCTTTGCCTGGATAATCGTCATACCCGTATTGTCTTTAATTGCTCTGAGCCTTCGTTCTCCTGCAATAAGCTGAAACCTTCCTTTAGAAAAAAATTTCATCGCACTGATTTAAAAGTATGGATGTTTTATAAAAACTATTATCAAAAAAGTAAAACCAAATGACATTTACTGTTTTATGAAAAAAGGATAATTATTCTATTTCCATATTGATATCTCCCAAGAGGGTTGATTTGACTGTCATTTTTTTAATTATATCAAAAAAATAATTCAGTTATCTTTGTTTTATAGGTATTTATACCTATTGACACAAACAGTATTATATAGTTTTAAATAGCAGTGGAAACGGATCTCAAATTCATATTTTTTATTTTGCCTTAGAATATAGATACCTGAAAGGGTTCATATTTCGAATATGAATAAGGTTTAAACATGGATAGCTGCTGTTTTACAACTAATGAAAAATTTTTGATTTTTTCATTACAGACTGAAACAAAAAAAGGAGGCTTTTATTCAAGTTATCATAAATTCCCCCGGCACTATGATCAAACAAAAAGATGAATGTTTTTTGTTTAAAAATCAAGACAAAAAGCTTGATTTGTCTCCTATGAAAGTCGAGTCTATTATTATTTCAAATAAGGCGATGATAAGCACACAGGCCATATCGCTTGCTCTTGAAAATAATATTGATCTGGTTTTTCTGGATCGGTACGGCTTCCCCATTGGCAGGGTATGGTTTTCAAAAATGGGTTCAACTGCTATGATTCGAAGAAAACAGATAGAAACTGCAAGTTGTGAGCTTGGACTGAAACTTGTGCTTGATCTTATCAGGCAGAAAATAAATAACCAGATCGCATTCCTGAAAAAACTCAAATATGCAAGACCGGACAAAAAAGAACTCTTCCCGGCTCCGCTCAATACCATACAGGGGTCTCTTGATGCCCTTGATCGTAACTTTAAGGATCTTGAAGAATCCCGTTCAATAATCATGGGGCTTGAGGGGACAGCAGGCCGGGCATATTATTCATGCATATCAAAAATAATGCC
>Ga0164315_10001122_pt1 | contig 19970 bp, 17 predicted proteins | sample GuaBasSedimGuay6_FD_113737 | JGI IMG/M metagenome (GOLD analysis project Ga0164315, IMG submission 113737) | Subseafloor sediment microbial communities from Guaymas Basin, Gulf of California, Mexico - Guay6, Core 4569-2, 0-3 cm | ecosystem: Environmental > Aquatic > Marine > Hydrothermal vents... | reverse complement strand
GAAAAACTGACTTCATCACCCTCTTTCATCTTAAGATGGGGTTCAACAAGAGCCCTGATCATGCCATCTTCATATTGAAGGTAATCGCGACATTGTATCCGATATCGGTCTTGAATTTCAAGATTCAAATTACTGACTGCAGTAAAATCATTAAACCTTTTATAAATGTCTTTCAGTATGATGTCTGCCACTATTACCTTCCGAATATGCTTTTTACAAAGTCGAGCCCTTTTGAAGCCAGAGTCCAGCCGTCAACTTCAGTCTGCCGCCATATCGACGCTGCTTTGGCGATGATCTCCACCTCTGGAGTAAAGGACTCCATAACAATCCAGCGGTTATATCCGATGTCCTTGATGGCTTCAGCAACAGTATCCCAGGAAACCTGACCGGTTCCCGGTGCACCGCGATCGTTCTCACTTGCGTGAAGCATAAAGAGCCGGTCCCCGGCCAGCCGGATCGCCGCAGCTGAGTCTTTTTCTTCAATATTCATATGAAAAGTATCAAGATGAATTTTTATATTATCCAATCCCACATCATCACAAAGTCTCACTGCATCACTGCAAATATTAAGAAAATCAGTTTCAAAGCGATTCAAGGGTTCCAGGGCCAGGTTTACACCTTTTTCACCGGCATATTCCCCAATCTCCCTAAGTCCAGCTACTACCTTCTTCCAGTCCGCATCTCTTTCCTCTGAGCTCTTCAGACCAGTAAGTCCGACAACTGAATAATGAGGGCCGACAATAGTATCAGTGCCGAGTTTAACAGCGGCATCAACCAGGTCCTTCAAATAGGACTTCGCACCGATAATATCAGCATCTCTTCCTCTGAGGTCTCTTCCAGGCCCCATGAGAGAACAAAGTGAAGAACACACAAGCTTGTTCTCCGCAAGTTTGTCATTAATAAAACTTGTACCTATATCCCCCTTTTCCTGGAGGGCAATTTCAATTCCATCAAAACCAATCTCTGCAAATCTCGGAAATTTCTCCGCAGCTTTATTGGTAAATCTTTCCTCAAAAAGCAGACTGTTCATTCCATACTTCATACTTCACTCCTTAAGGTTTCATCACAGACTCCAAGGCCTGCAATGGCCAATATTAATAGTACAAGTTTAAAATTTACGCGTTGTAGCCTGTTCGTAAACTCTTTACTTTCTTTCATAATGAATCATATTTATCGATTATTAATACTCATTATTTTCTATTTCTTATATGAAATTGATCTCCAAGCAAATTATTCTTCAAAATATCTTCTTTTATGATAATTATATGATAGAAATAGTTTATTATTTTTATTTTCCTAAGCAATAATAACTGCTATTATTCAATTCAGAGATAGCCAGATGAATATCCGTGAATGTATTCTTATCAGCAATATTGACACAGTCAAAAAGGTACGTTACCTCAATACGCTGTTCATTCAGGAGGAAAGTGAGTATCGAGCTCATCTTATCCTGGACCAGTCAGGATACTTCCGGATAAATAAAAAAAAACATCCAGTCGAGTCGGGTTTCTTCACCATAACTCTGCCGGGAGATCATTATACATTCACCCCGGATCTAACCAATAAATCTTTATCCTATTTTCTGATTATCTTCGATCTTGGAGAGAATGATGCATCACTGATATCATACCTTTCGTCGTCATTAGCTCGTGAAATCTTCCGCTTGAAGCAGACCAGCCGCTTCACCTTCGATGAAATAATCAGCAAGGAGCATTCAGGGGATATTTTCCAAAAGGAGTCCGCCCGTCATCTCTTCCTATCAGTTGTTTACAGCTTGTCAAAAGAAGAATATCTGGGGACCAGATATCCTGAGGGACGGGAAATAGCTGACAAAGCAATTGATTTTATGCAGGAACGAAAATACGGAGAACTAAGACTGGAAGAACTGGGTCGACACCTCAACCTTTCTATCCCCCATTTCATCAGGATATTCAAAGAAAAAATGAATCTCCCGCCAATGAAGTATTTCACCAGATTGAAGGTGGAAGAAGCGGCAACTCTCCTTATGTCCAACGATAAAACCCTGGCGACAATAGCGGAAGATCTGAATTTTTCCAGTGCCGCTCATTTCAGTAAAATCTTCAAACAATATATGAGTGTGAGCCCGACCCAGTATAGAAATAATTATATCAACACCCTGGAAAACCGGCAAAAACGGTCCATAAAGGAAATTGAAAAGGCCTATGCCCTTCTTCGCAATATAATAGACGAATCCCCGGATCTGATATTCTTCAAGGATATCAATGGAATAATGATGGGATACAACCGGGCTTTCTGCCGAATCATGGGCCGTTCCGGTGAAGATATGATAGGGAAGAGTGATTACGATCTGTTCAGCAGAGAGAAAGCAGAATTCTTTACACACAGAGATGAAATGATTTTTAAAACCAACAAACCCTATAAAAATGAAGAGTGGATGGTTTATCCCGACGGACATAAAAGAAAATTTGAAGTATACAAAGCTCCGTTTCATGATTCCGATGGAAAGATTCTCGGTCTTATCGGCATCAGTCGTGATATTACCGACAGAGAAGAAAATACAAGGAGAAAAAATCAATGACCAAAGAACAAATAAGGGAAATAGTACTTACAGAAATAAAAACAAACAATGGCAAACTAACAATGAGGCCTTGCTGGGTTTCACGAGATTTCATGCCTCCCGGCAAAAGGCTGGGTCTTACTGATGAAGAATACGATGCAGGAGAAAGTGGCGCCATCTGCGAACGCTGGCTGGTCTCGGAAACAAAAGTTGATAACCGGGTTAAAATCAAGAATGAAGGTTTATCTTTTCTTGAGATAAAGGGTTATGACATCCGTCTCATCGATGCTCTTGAAGTCTGCGGGAAAGAAATACTCGGCACTGATTACTCACTGAACCATAAAGGACTCGGCCGCCTTCTCAAGATATACGATTTCAAAACCAGAATATTTTACCACATGCACCAACGCCCGGAACATGCAAAAAAAGTAGGCATGAATTCCAAGGAAGAATCTTACCATTTCCTGGATGTCGACCTTGGCAGCCACCCTGAAACGTATTTCGGAGTCCATCCATATATCGTGGATCAAAACCTCCAATATGACATATTCCTTCCTTACCTTAAGAAATGGGAGGGAGATTCAATACTCAAGTATTCCCGCGCTTATGCTAATGTCCCCGGTGAAGGGTTTCACCTTCCTCCAGGGCTTCTCCACGCACCTGGTACAGCCCTTACCCTGGAGCTCCAGGAATCGTCTGACATAATGGCGGTTATGCAGGCAGAACTTGAAGGTCTGGACATCGGCAAGGATTTACTGGCTCATCACGTATCCGAAGAAGAGCGAAAAAAAGACGGTGATGAATTGTCAGTACTCAAGCAAGTTGACTGGAGAGCCAATGGCGATCCATGGTTTTACGAAAATCATCATCTTGAACCCACCCTTATTGAAAAAACTGCCCGGGAAGGGGTCCGAGAGGAATGGGTCTGGTACAATACTGTAAAATTCAATGGAACCCGAATCACCATTGCTCCCGGAAAAACCTTTGAAAGTAAAGCAGCAGGGGTGCATGGTTTCTTCCTATGGCGAGGCAAAGGGCTGGTGGACGGTTATGAAATGGAAGGTCAGAAAGTTTCTCTGGAAAGCTCCCGGGACGAGCTCCTTGTAACTCACGAAAAAGCTCTCGAAGGGATAAACATTGTAAATACAGGAAATGAAGATATGGTGATATTCAAGTTTTTCGGTCCTGATATAAATATTGACAATGTCCCTTTTATCGAGCACTACACCGGCTCGGAAAAGAAATGATACGAAAAATCAGAACTCTGATAATTATCTTTGTATTCGTTGCTGCTCTTTCTGCATTCTTAGTTATCAACAATAAGCTTGACAGGAACCAGGGAGATCCTGAACGTTCTCCGGTAACAACTGAGCAAATGGTCTTAACCAACATTGCCAACGGGTCTCTTCGGAGCCTCAGGATTGATAATACCAAAGGCCTTTTTAAAATATCCAGCATGGACGGGCTTTCCTGGGTTGTTCAGGATACACCACTGGGATATCGAGTCAAAGATTCGTTATTAAAATCAATAACTTCCAATCTATCCGGTATCCGGGACGTACATATCAATGAAAATCCTGAAGACCTTTCCGTGTATGGTCTAAAAAACCCATTATCGACAGTCTTCTTTGGGAACTTTAATCCCTCAAAAAATGGCCGTTATACCCGTCTTAATGCTGGATGAGATTGGTGGAGCAACAAAAAATAAATAAAATTTACGGCAGCAGTAAATCTGCCGTATTAGGAGATAAAAAATGACACACACGTATCCGAAACTGCACAATGCAGCTTGGCCGGGACTGGTAGGTAAAGGTGAAGATTCCGAACCTGTCATCGATCTGGAAACTATGGTAAACCTCACCGCTGCGGCAGAGGTAGATGGTCAGAAATTCGACGGTTTGGATGTCTTTCTCTCCCTGCCTCACATCGATATCAACTCGTCGGATGACGAATTGAAAAAAGTTGCCGACCTGTTAAAGTCAAAGAATCTTGCCGTTGGTTCCATGGTAGCTCCTATCTGGCCTCCCTCGGGAGGACCGGCATTCGGCAGTGAGACTGAACGTAAACAGTTCCTCGATATGGTGAAGAAATCCTGTATCATAGGAAAAAAATTCAACAATCTCGGTATACGATCGTATGGAATAATCCGTATCGATACTGCTGGAGGAACCGAAGATTGGAGCAAGAATCCAGTCGGTAATCAGAAGAAATCCGCGGAGACTTTTACTGAAGCCTGTAATATAGCTGAAAGCTATGGTGAGCGTCTGGCTGCTGAAGGTGAAATCTGCTGGGGCGGGATGCACGGCTGGAAGCCCATGATAGAGCTTTTTGAGATGGTGGGACGTCCGAAAACTCTGGGGTTCCAGGCGGATATGGCTCATACACTACTTTATATGCTTGGCTATAACGCCGAAGATGATTCTCTTGTGGGCCCTGAGTTCGATTGGAACAAAGAAGAATTCGACGCAGCCTATAAGAAATTGACTGACATGCTGAGGCCCTGGACTATCGATTTCCACATTGCTCAGAATGACGCTACGGTTTTCGGCTCAGGTTCACATGATAAAACCGGCCGTCACTGCCAGGTTGCAGACCCGAACGGCAAACTCGATGTTCCCTACCATGCAGGATTCTGGCTCAATGATGAAAAAGGCAAGCCAACCAAGGCGATGAAGCACATCTGCTGGGACGGATGTATGTTCCCCAACAAAGTTATGATGGAACCGAAAACCTGGAACGATATACTCGGTGCCATGGTTGAGGTTAGGAACAGGCACGGTTGGGACTGATCTCACCCCGGATCTGGTAATAATTAATCCTGTGAGTCCTGAAGATTCACGGGGTTGTACCGGTTCCTCTTCTTAACGTCAACTATGCTTAACCTTTTCGTCAATACAGTTTTACCATAAGTTTAAGTTAAAGACTTTCCTCCATTTTATTCCTACGCTGCCAACGGCAGCAGGTTCTCCGGGACGAATAAACAGTACATCACTTCTGAGGTTCTGTAGTTCAGCGATTGATGGAACAGTTCAGTATTAATCGAGGCCTGATGGGGTATGTGGCTTCCGATTTATTGAATATTACTATCATGTCCCAGTTGGACATTCCTGATGAGGTTTACCAGTAGCAGAAATATATGTTTGAGAATCGGATGAACCGTGTTGATAATCGAAACGTCAGTATCCGTCAATCACACATCATGCCGATCGTCAGGAGAAAAGGGATCAGGACAGGCGGTAAAGAGCTCAAGATTATATTGATCGAATTGCCATTGAAGGGCGCTTGAACGACTTTCAGAGCAAGCCCTCTCTACTTCTACGATAAAGTGATGGCGTTCTTCCTTTCTGCTTCTTGAAACAGCTTGCAAAATACTGACTGGATGAAAAACCGCAGTCCAGTGCAATTTCCAGAATTGATAAATTTGGGGAATTTCTAAGAATTTTTGAAGCCTTTTCCACCCTGAGGTAGGTAAGATACTGAGATGGCGTCATATTTGTAATACGTTTGCAATAGTCAATAAAACGCGTCTTGCCAATTTCACATTCTCTTGCCATCTGATCAACAGACCATTCCATATCGAGGTGTTTTTCCAGATCGCTCAGAAAAATCTCAACATTACGCTTGTTGCTTGTAAGAGATATCTTCAGAGGTACATCACAGGTTCGGAACATTGCCAGGAGAGAATAGAGCAATTCATTTATTAAAATAGCTAGATATGTTGAATTATCAATTCCCAGAGATTCATCCACTGCCCGGCTTATGTTTCCGAATATCTCCCTTATTCTGAGTGTGGTTTCCCATACCGGATGCTCGTTCTCGCGTAGATATCGTGTTAATTCATCAAGTTCAGAGGTAGAGAGTAGAATCCAACCGGGCCAATTCCATTCCTGATTCGGTCGTCTGACTCCGTTATCTATTATCACCCAAAGCAGTTTGCTCATCCCGATGTTAGGGGATCCTACTTTATGGGGCTGCCAAGGTCGGGTGATCGTCAGATCATTGGCTTTTAGCTTATAGTTTTTTTCACCCAGAAGGAATTCCTCATGCCCATTCATCAGGAATGTGATTTCGATTCCCTCATTTCTATGCCAATCTAAACCCCAGTTCTGTAATTGCTGAGCATCCCAGTAACCGATGGTTTTAACACCCTGCAATTCATTGTCTTTCAGAATCCGTCCGGGGTATGAATCTCTCGATAATGCATTTAGCAATACCTCACCACGGTAAGCAGCGGCAGCAAGGTTAACACAGGTATCTGAAAGATAAATTTTGCCGTGATCTTTAAATTTTACCATGTTTAAAATCGACCGTTGTTCAGTCTTAAACGACAACGTCACATTCAATATGAATAATATCATAAGGCAGAGCGCCTGTGTGTTAAAAGTTTTCTGCCTGATGGTTTCATAATGAATCCAAATCACTAAATATTACAAAGAAAGAGGTGAGCCATGAACGTCGGAGTCTTTTTATTGATTGAGCCTTTCGCCAGTGTAGAAGTTCAGCTTCAGAAAGCTAAAGAAATGGGTTTCAAACATGCGGATATCACAGATACGAATTCTGGTGGAAGCATGATGGGAACAGCTGGATTTTCACCGACTGTGAGTCTTGATGATAATCCATTTGATGTGAAAAGGCTCTTTGAAAAATATGGTATTGAACCCCTGACCGTCTGCGCTCATTCAGCCTTACTGGAGCCGAGCAACCCGGGTGTATACAGTACAGCGGAAATTATGAAAGCAATCCATTTTGCATCGGCGATCGGTATCAGAGATGTTGTCACAACAGAGACTGATCCTCGATCTGAATGGGCTAAAAACCTCACATACGATCAGCAAATATTCATCGTTGCGGAAAAGCTCTACACTCCCTGTCGAATGGCTGATGATCTTGGTGTGAACATCCTATTAGAACCTCATGGGCCGATTACTGATTCAATTCAGGGGTTAAAAGATGTTTTCGATCTTCTGGGTAATCCCAAATCTCTGGGAGTGAATCTGGATACGGGCAATTCCTGGCTTGGTGGTACAGATCCAGTTGAAATGGCAAAAGTTTTCAAAGATAAGATTCATCATATTCATTGGAAGGATCTCGGTGAAGAATGGGTAGAAAAACGCGGTACCGAGTTCGGATGCGGTTTTTCCACTATTGCCTTAGGCGACGGTGTTATTGACATCAAAGGCGTTTGCGATATTCTTAAAGATGCCGACATTCCCAGTTCCACATTGGAAATTATCGGGTCGGAAGATATTTTGAAAAAGAGTGTTCAATACCTCAGATCCTGTGGAATATAAAGGAAAGAGCTTCAGGTAATGGTCGAGGTTCTATATTAATTTAATTTTCACTGATGCAAAACGGAACAGGCTGGAATCTGTTCCGTTTTTTTGTGGAATTATTCTACTGAAAAATATACTGTATAGAAAAGAAGAGCCGCCCCTTCTGGAACAGCCCTTCTCAAGATTTAATTACAGCAGGAATTAGTTAGAAGCCAGGTAATCAGCAACTTTCTGGTCGAACATTGCGAACTGATCTTTGTTTTCCAGGTAGTTCTTCTCATAGTCAGAAAGCTTCCACATGAACTCATTGGCTTCACGTTTGTTAAGATAATCGGAAACAGTCCAGGGTATTGCCTGATCCAGGTTGTCAGCAGTCAGGACAAATGGAGGTTTTATCTGCAGATACTGAATGAAGTCTTCACCATTGAAATACCGGAGCATCTGCTGGATGCAGAGGTCGGCATTAAGAGATGGAGGATTGGGAACGGTTGCGGCGATGGATCCGTCTATCAGATAGGGCCAAGCATCATCTTTACCATTGTTGGATACAACAACCTTGCCTTCAACTCCTAGTTCTTCAAATACATCAATAATACCGAATGCGGATTCTTCATTTGCAGCAAAAATCACATCAAAGTCCCGACCTGAAGCAATGAGATCCTGTGCAACGGGGATGGCTATGGTTCTTTGCCATTCTCCACTCTGAAGTATTGTGGCTTCACCCATACCGGCTTCGGTAAGGGCCATCTGAAAACCGACGATTTCACCCTCAGCGGGACCCTGTCCCAAGAACCCGGGCATGTTGACGCAAACAGCATCAGGATAGTTTTCAGCTACCCACTGGCCGACCATATATCCCATCATTACAAAGTTATCGGTTACATGACCGGTAAGATCAGTACCAGAATCGAGTTCGGGTTTTCCGGCTATGAAAAAGATGGGCACACCGGCTTCCTGTGCGGCCGAAATGGATGCTGCACTTCCTGCTGCGGCAGCTGTAATAACAGCGATGGCATCAACATCTTTGGCTATCATATCCTGAACATTGGCCAATTCCTTGTCAGGATTGTAGTCAGAATTCACTTCAATAACTTTCATGCCGTAAAGACCTGCTATAGCCTTGAATGCATCTCCGAACTGAGCATAATAATCATCGGGACCTGCATTGATAAATCCAACAGTCTTCATTTCTTCGCTTCCAGAACCAGACATTTGATCGTCTGAACCTCCGGCAAATACATGTAAAGACATGCCAAAAACCAATAGAACTACTAAAATTCTTTTCATCTCTATCTCCTAATAAAAATTTGATACCGATTATTGATAACAAGAAAGAACCGATTACTGACTCCACTGCAAAAAAGGTATCTGGTCACAGATGCTGCGTTGAAAAAATGCTTGAAATGCTCATGTACTATACGTACACTGTGCTTTCTGTGCTTTTCTTAACCTTGTCTCTACGACAATCTCCTCTTTTTTCAGTAGAGTCATTACTTATTTTCACCCTCCAATTAATGTAGATTAGATCTAACTTGTTTATTATCAATCTTAACTTTTGACATTGTTTTTTCGAACACTGCTGTAATAGCCGACTAGTACGGAAAGGATTATCAGTAAGCCTTTCATTATGTATTGATAGTGAGGGTTTACACCGAGAATATTCAGTGCATTAGAGATGATACCCAACAGAATAACTCCTATTACAGTTCCCCAGATATTACCCTTCCCCCCGGACAAAGCCGTACCTCCAACAACAACTGCAGCGATTACATCAATTTCCTTTCCCTGACCCATAAGGGGATTCCCCGTACCGAGGCGTGACAACTGGGTCATGGAAGCAATGGCCATAAATAGACCGCTGATACCGAAAACCATCAATTTAAAATTCATCACATTTATACCTGAGAGGAAGGCGGCCTTTTCGTTGCCTCCTACAGCGTAAATTCTTCTACCAAATTTTGTATATTTCATAATCAGCCAAAGCAGGAAGGCTAGGATTACAAATATGAGTACGGGAGTATAAAGCTTGAAAGTTGGAGTAAGCTTAATAGAGGTTTTCCCAAGGAACTTAAAATTACCACCCAGGGTAATTTCTCTGCCGTTAGTAACTAGATAAGTAAAACCTCTATATATACTCATAAAACCTAGAGAGATTATGAAAGACTCAAGTTTTGTCCGTGAGATGATGAATCCCATCAGGAGCTGGAAGAAAACTGAGATTACTACACCGGCTAAGATGATCATCCATCCCGACCAGCCAAAATTCCGTAGTAAATAGGCCGAAGTTGTTCCGACAAAACACATCATCCATCCAATGGACAGATCGATATCACCCATCAGCATCACCAGAGTTATACCAAGGGCCATGATACCTGTTACTGCAACCTGCAGCATTACATTTGAGATATTCAGTCCGGACAAGAATTTTGCTTTGGACAAAACCATCCCACTGCTGAAAAAATCCACAAAAAATACTATGACGATAATCAGTACCAGGACAAAAAACATAGTTGCATTTTCATGTTGGATCATCTTTTGGAAAAAACTGTTTCGTGTTTGTCTCGCTATTTGTTCTGAATTCTCATTACTCATTATTCGGATCCTCCGATCGAATGCTGCAATATATTTTCTTCATTGATTTCTGATTTTTCAATAGTCACTACAATACGGCCATTTCTCATTACCAGAACCCTATCACTCATTGCAATCAGTTCTGGCATATCCGATGATATCATAATGATGCTTTTCCCCTTCCTGAGTAATTCCGTCATTATTTTATATATTTCTTCTTTTGCACCAACGTCGATACCGCGTGTTGGCTCATCAAAAATAAAAAGATCACAGTCTGTTGCAAACCATTTCGCAAGGACAACTTTCTGCTGGTTTCCGCCGGATAGGTACATTGCCTTTTGAAAAACACTCGGTGTGATAACATTCATCTGCCGGATATATTTTTCGGAAATTTTTACATCATCAGAGGGAAGGACAAAAGGACTCGTTGATTTCGCATAGCTGGCGATGACAGTATTTCTTACAAGTGAGTGATCTAAAAATAATCCTGTACTCTGCCTGTCCTCAGTGATGAAGCACATTCTGTTGGCAATGGCATCAAGAGGAGTATCGATGTTCACCTTTTTACCATTTATCTGTATTTCGCCCTGATTCATTTCTTTTACACCAAAAAGCAATTCCGCAAGCTCTGTTCGTCCGGAACCAACCATACCCGAAATACCCAGCAATTCACCTTTCCGAACAAATAAGGACACATCAGTGACACCGTTACCGGAAATATTATCTGCCTTATAAAAAACATCGGAAATTTCTGCTTCATCCCGCTTGTAAAATGAGGAAACGTCTCTACCAACCATATCGTTAATTAATTTATGTTCATCCAAATCCTCTATTAAATACGTATTAACTTTTTCCCCGTCACGGATTACTGTAACTCTGTCGGCTATGACAAATACTTCGTCCAGATGGTGAGATATATAGATTATACTAAGTCCTTCTTTTGAAAGCTTTTTGATAATATTCAACAGAAAATCAATTTCTTTTTTACTGAATGATGAAGTGGGCTCATCCAGAATTAATATTTTAGATTTCTGGATAAGAGCTCTGGCTATTTCAACAGTTTTCTGAGCTCCGCTTCCTAAATCTCCGACTATATCGAATGGTGAAATTTCAGAATGAAGAAAGTCCAGGATTTCCAGTGTCTTATCAATCATTCCCTTAGAGTCCAAGAGGATACCATTCGTCATTTCGTTTCCAGCAAACAAATTGTTGACAACATTCAGAAGCGGATAGAGATTATGCTCCTGATAAATTGTCTGAATACCCTTTCCCATGGCCAGTCGGGGTGTATTATTTAAGATAACTTCTTCGTCAAGAGCAATAGTGCCTTTATCCGGTAAATAAGCTCCTGACAGCATTTTTATCAATGTGGATTTACCAGCGCCATTTTCACCACAGATACAATGAACCTCTCCCTTAATAAGATCGAAATTGAAATTGTCAAAAACCTTAACTCCGGGAAATGCTTTTTGTATTCCTTTCATCTCGAGAATCAGATTGTTCTTCATACGTTCACCTATAATAGCACAATTTTCTACCTAATCTGTATTACTCAGTTGATACCTGTTAATGACCAACCTTAATACTGTACTCGTTATTATCACATAAATTCTAATACAGTTCAAAAAAAATGGAAAAAAGCTGCCTTTCCCATGATAAAAGGATAGACGTTGGTCATGAAAAACGGCGCCTGTATCACTTTGTCTGCAAGTAATTCGGTGAGCATCACCATGGTATCACCCTCGCAGCCCCATACCAGATTTTCCCTTTCGTAAAGCAGATTCCAGGCCAGACAGGGTGTGGTGTCACAGCTGTGGGATTCATTCAGACAGTTAACCCCCATGGCCAGGATGGAATCATTTTCAGCTTGGTAATCCTTGTTCAGCTCCATGTAGAGTTTGACGGCACTGAGTAAAGGCCGGCCCTGAATACTCTTCTCCCGGGAAGGCCAGTTATCGGCAACTTTTTCGGCCTCGGCATCGGGTATGGCGGCGGCCCTCTTGCCAAGCTCACGGAAACTCCGCTCTTCCACCTTCAACCCGTACTTTTCCATGAAACGCTTCACCGCTGAATCTTCCAGCCAGTAAAACCTTTTAAAGATCCAGGACTGCTCACCGGTGGGTCCCGCAGGGTCATCCTGATAAACCAGCATTTTCCAGCTTTTAAGCTGCCGCCTCAGGCTCAGCCCCCGGCATACGAGTTTTGTATCCTCCAGGTTCGGCGGACAGATGGTATCGATCCCGTTCAATTTGAGAAAATTAACGATTTCCCAGTCCCACATGTTCACAGTACCGAAATCTGAAGTTATCACCATAATCGGAACATCGATGGCCTCCAGCTCATCTACCAGGCTGTATGCCTCTCCAAGCATCTGTGGAAAGATAACGGCGTCCACATCGGAAAGTATCTCCCCCAGGGCGACTGGCTCTGTAAATTCGGCTACATCACCAAGGAGTGTATGTACAATGCCGAGATGTACCTCAAACTCATCATCCTTTCCCGGATCAAAATAGAGTGGTGCAAGAATTGCTTTCATTTTGACCTCCGCCCCGGCAGGAACCAGGTGATAACAAAAAGAATAAGCTGACTGACGATTACCAGTATCATGGCGGCAATCAGGCCGTAATGATCTCCCAGCAAGCCGGAAATCCAGGGATACACCGCGACTGAGAAATACCCGAAAATCAGGAGCATCGAAGTTACCGCCGCCGATTTCTCAGGGTACCACCCACAGCCGATGGACATGACGTAGGGAATGGTAAAACCGATAAACAGCCCCAAAAACCCCGAACCAAGGGTGAGAAGCAGGGCATTACCCAGGAACAGCGCAGGTATGAATACGATCAGGGACAACAGGCCTCCCCAGCGGATCATGAAGATTTCCCCGAAACGCTCTGATAGCCTGGAAACCAGACTTCGGGACAGGATGATACCGATCCAGAATGCGGAAAGGGCGAAACTGGACATGAAGGCACCAGAGTTTGTCGAGGCATCGGCGAACAGGGGCATCCAGGTGTTCAGCACACCCTGAACACCCATGTGAATAAATATGATCAATCCGAGAATCCATATCCGGGGACGGGTGAAGAGTGCAAAAAGACCGATGCTTTTCTCCGGAGCCTTCACATCTTTCTCGATGCTTTTTTTACCCCCCGTCATCAGAACGGCAAGGAATGAGACAAATATCACAATGGCTGCAAAGCCCAGATACAGAAATGTTTTATTCCAGGATACTCCATTATCAGTCAGGTAAAAGACAAAAAGAGGGCCGAGAAAAGCTCCTATTCCAAAGAAAGTATGAAGAAGATTCAAATACAGGGAACGTTTATTACCGTGGATATCAGAGATTAAGGCATTGGATAGAGTATCAAAGGTACGGGTGCCGATTCCGAATACAAAGAAAATGGCCATCAGCAGACCAAATGACGGAGCCGTGCCTATTCCCAGCAGGGTAACCATGAATAACCCGATTCCAATGGCGATAAATCCCTTTTTATTCAGCCTGTCCCCGAAGAGGCCGCAGAAGATAATAGCAGCCAGACCGGAGATATTCTGAATACTGACAATGGTACCCCCCTCCGCCAGCTTCAAACCGTAACGCCGAAGAAAATCCGGCATCAGAGGACCGATCATGGTATAAGACATTCCGAATACAAAAACGAGAAGGTAGAGAACAAGGGTAATGGGCAGTGACGATTCCTTTTTGTTCATGCTTCATCATTGTACAGGAAATCGCCCTGAACAGTATGCCGTTTTTCATCGTATCTCCGGTATGATTACGTTCAGGGAGAAAACATGAGATTCATCGGAAATCTGCTCTGGCTCATATTCGGAGGCTCTATAAGTGCCGTTCTCTGGACCATCAGCGGTCTACTCATGAGCATTACCATCATCGGCTTCCCCTTCGGGAAACAGCACATCAAGCTCGCCAGGCTCTCCCTGATTCCCTTCGGTACCGATATCCATCCGGTTTGATTCCCCGGCGTACCAATCCACTTTTCTGGTAAGAACCATCACCAGAGAAATAATCAGGAACAGACCTGCTGAACCGATGAGAAGAGCGTAATCTTCAGACTGAAGTGTTACCCAGAGCCAGAGATATGCGGCGGAAAGGACTGCGGGAATGGAAGCGGCGGAACGGCGGTTCCCACCGGTAATATTGCCGGTGATACTGCCGGAATAGAATGAGATAAGGAGTGTTACTGCTGCTGCTGCAATAAGGTAGGAGACATTGAATCCGATATGCTCTGAGAAGGCCAACAGTAAAAGATAAAACATGATGTCCGCGGCTCCGGCAAGAAGGTACTGCACCGGATGCACCTTAAGTCCTCCGAGTATTTCAAAGAGAAAAAACACCGCAAAAGGAATAAGAAGGAATATTACAGCGTATTTTACCGAACGCTCAATCCTGGTATAGGCCCCGGCAGGTTCCAGCAATTCCACTCGAAGGGAGTAATCAACCGGGTTGATTTCCGGAGTGTTACTCGAATCCCACCAGGGCTGAATGGGACGGCTCACCTCAGGGATACGCCAGCGTGCGCTGAAACCCGTATCATCCAGCTCCCTTTTATCGGGAAGTATGGCCCCCTGAAAAGATGGTGAGGGCCAATTCCCTGACAGTATCAATTCCGAGTTACGCCCCAGGGGAGTAACGGCGACTGATCCGCCGCCTCCAATTTCCATTTTCCAGGAGAATTCTGCCTTGTTTCCGGATGGACCGGCACCTGAACCGGGTATCAGGGCACTGATACCCGAACCGAGAGAAGATAATCCAGTGTCCGGGGTTAATACAAGTAAATCAGAGTTCCAGCTTAAATCTGAAACATCATGTATTCCCCTCATATCAGCAATACCGATAACAAACTTGAACTCATCTTTCAGCGGCCGGGCTCCTTCGGGAAAAATCTCGGAACCCGGCATAAGGAAATAACCGGAAGCATCAATGAGGGCTGAGTAAACAGGAACTCTGTATATCCCGCGCTGCCTGTATTCAACCTCCAGCCGGCCTGAAATTCTGATATCTTCAGGCAGCAGTGATACTTCCCCCCGGCTGATGTAGCGGTGTGTTTTCCCGTCAAGCTCATACGGAAGAACCATCAGCGGGCCTGCCAGTACAAGAGAGCCGCCGGCTCCATCAATAATATTCATTTCTGCTTCATAAGCTCTTGATTCACGTTCTCTCACCAGGGAGCGGATCATCGATAAAGGTATCAGAAGTAAAAGAATTATCAGAATTACAACCAGTGCTTTCATGGTGGACCGCAGACCGGATTTCCCGGATATTTTCAACATGTTTATTCCTCCAACACTCCGGAAGTCTATCCCCCGGTTCAGGCAGTGAAGGGGCTGTAATCCGGCAGAATGAGGGCAAAGTCGGTTCAAAATGGATTGACTTGATTGAACATGCTAAAATAACCCCCATGAAGCATATTGCCATTGTGGACGATGAAGCCGCCCTGCGGGAAAATCTCTCTTATGCCCTGGACAAGGAAGGATACCGGGTTTCAACCTACCCCAACGGGCAGAATGCCTGGGACGCATATCATGAGAATCCCCCGGATCTCTATCTGCTGGATATACTGATGCCCCGGATGGATGGACTGGAGTTCTGCCGGCTGCTGCGCCGGGAGGATACCCGGACCCCGATTATTTTCCTCTCTTCCAGAGACGAGGAACTCGACCGGGTTCTGGGGCTGGAAACCGGGGGGGATGATTATATAGGGAAACCCTTCAGCGTCAGGGAATTACTGGCCCGCATCAAGGCGGTTCTCCGCCGGGCCGATGGAGTTGGCCTGGGAGAACCTGCTATTGAAGCCGGTCCTCTCAAGCTGAATCCCGACAGCTACAAAGCGGTATGGAATGAAACGGAACTGGTTTTCACACTGAGTGAGTACAGGCTGCTTTCAGAATTGGCGCGGTCCCCGGGAACCGTTCGAACCCGCTCTGCCCTCTACGTTTCAGCCTTCCCCGATGACAAATTCGTTAACGAACGGGCGGTGGACAGCCACATCAAACGTATCAGGCGTAAGCTCGAAGTGGCCGGTGCACCTAAGAATATCCTGGAAACAATATACGGTCTGGGTTACCGCCTGGGAATTGACGTTTGAAAGGTCTCACCGCCCGACTGCTGATCTTCAATCTCCTTCTAGCTGTATTCCCCATCGGTGCAATTCTTTTTCTCGGAACCTATGAAATACAGCTTCTGGAAAGTCAGGAGCGGGCCATGGTACAGCAGGGCAGAATTCTGGCTTCCGCTCTGGCCGGTCACGATCTGAAAGAGGAAGCTCATTCTATTTTTGAAAGGCTCAGAGAAAGAACCGATGCCCGTCTCAGGGTTGTAGATGAAAACGGGCTGCTGCTGGCAGATTCCGCAAAACCGGAATCCGATGAGAAGGAAACCTCCAGTAATACAATTCAGGAGAACCCGGAGACCAGCTACCCCGAGGAAAATGTTATCTACCGTATCGGAGCCCTTCCCACACGAACCTACAAAACACTCTCAGGGTATATAAAGCCGCCCCAGACTCCGACGGGAATCAGTGAGTATTACAGCGGCCGGGATATTCTGGACGGCCCGGAGATAACATCAGCCTTGAACGGCCGCTATGGTGCTGCAACCAGAATCTCCCGGGGGCAGAAGTCAGTTACCCTTTATTCCGCCATTCCGGTATTCAGGGAAGATAAGGTTATCGGAGCTGTTCTGGTATCCCGTTCCACTTTTTCCATTCTCTCCGACCTTTATCAGCTCCGTCTTAATATCGCCATTATTTTCCTGTTCAGTGTGGGTGCAGCGGTAATTCTCTCCATCCTTCTGGCAAGAACCGTAACGGTTCCCGTCGGCAGGCTGAGGGATCAGGCGGAAAGCATTCTTGATGAAAAGGGTAAGCTTCAGGCTGGATTCAAACCTCTGGCTGGAAAGGACGAGGTGGCCGACCTCTCCCGGGCGCTGTTCCGCCTCTCTTCCCGGCTGCAGCAGAGAACCGACCATATGGAATCCTTTATGGCCGATCTGGTTCACGAAATGAAAAACCCGGTTGCCGGAATCTTAAGCGCATCGGAACTGGCGGAACAAACCGCCGAAAGGGAAACCCTTCGGTTCCTCGAGGTGATTGATAGAGAAGGCCGGCGTATTCAACGGCTTTTAGACGATCTCCGGGAATTAATCAGTGTGGATATCCGCCTTAACAGAGGGGAACGTGAGAAGGTGGATACCGGAACCATCCTGAGAAATCTGGTGTCAGCCTACCCTCATCACCGCAAAGCCGGTGTGGAAATTGTATTCATTGATGCGACTGAGAAAGAATCGAAAGATAAGGTGTACATCGCCGCCGATCCCGACCGGCTGGCCCAGGCGGTTTTAAACCTGGTGGATAATGCCGTATCCTTTTCTCCGGAAAAGGCTTCAGTGGAAATCAAGCTGGAGAAAATTGCCGGGGAAAAAAACGCAAAAGGCTGTATTCAAATCAGTATTGCCGATCGAGGACCGGGTATCCCCGGAGACGCCACTGATAAGGTTTTTGAGCGCTGGTACACCGACAGACCGGATGAGGAAACATCGGATCATACCGGTCTCGGTCTGGCCATCGTGAAAGGAATAGTGGAAGGTTACGGCGGCAGAATCAGCATTACACCCGGAGAGGGAGGAGGCACGATGTTTCTTATGGAGTTTCCCGAATGAACCGCCGGGTGAAACTGCATCCCAGCTGGTATTCCCGGCTCAAAGAGGAGTTTGAAAAGCCCTACATGGATGAATTAAGAGCTTTTCTTGTCGCAGAAAAGAAGGCTGGAAAGGAAATATACCCTGCAGGGGATAATATTTTTGCCGCTCTGAATCACACTCCTTTTGAGAGTATAAAAGTGGTAATCTTCGGACAGGATCCTTATCACGGACCGAATCAGGCCCACGGACTCTGTTTTTCGGTCCTTCCCGGTGTCCGTATTCCCCCCTCTCTTATCAACATCTACAAGGAAATGATTTCAGATATCGGAACTACTCCTGTCAATCACGGCTTTCTTCTACCATGGGCGGAGCAGGGAGTTCTGCTGCTGAACTCGGTTCTTACGGTGGAAAAGAACAGGGCAGCTTCCCACAAAAACCGTGGATGGGAAACTTTCACCGACAGAATCGCCCATATCATCGACTCTGAACACGAAGGTGCAGCCTTTATTCTCTGGGGCTCTTATGCTCAGAAGAAGGGAGCTTTTATAGACAGAAAAAAGCATCTGGTACTCAGTGCTCCACACCCATCACCTTTATCAGCCTCCAGAGGATTCTTCGGCACCCGGCCCTTTTCCAAAGTGAATCAATGGCTTGTAAGTCAAGGGAGGGAACCTGTGAACTGGCAGCTGCCCGCACAGCCTTCAGTTTCCTGAAAAAACAACAACCTCGCCTCTTTCATCCACAGAGACTGAAACAACCATGCCGTCAGCCTTTCGAACAAAATTATGAACCCCGATAGTAATCTCTCCACTCCAGAACCCCGACTCTGATTCCATTTCTTTTTCAGGTGGATATTCGGAATACCACCGGCCTCCGGGCAGGGGTATTGAAACGTCAACCGTTTGAACCGGCCTGAAACTGTACACCCAGAGTTCCCCGTTCAGTAAATCGGAACTGAGCCTCTTTATATCCAGGTTCCAGGGGTTTCCATTACTCCGGCTCTCCACCGTCTCAACAAATCTCCTGATATTCACTGCATCCGGGGGTATCCCTGATGCTGCAAGGTTCAGAAGAAAGGAGGCTTCAAAGCCCTGTTCCCAGCTTAAATCAATCCTGGGCGTTCCCGGTTCATCCGCTGAAACAACACATCCCGCCGGTTTAATCCGGTAGGGGAGTAGAGATTCAGCCATCACCGGGGCCGCTGAAACAACAACAGGAACTTCCCGGGGAAGACAGATTACGGCCATACTCCCCCGGGAAACCCGTTTCCGAAGTACCGAAGCATCGAATGAAAGCCAGGTGATGTCCCAGAATTCGGGTTCAAGATCCATGGGGAGGATTAATTGAACTTCATCAGAGGTTCTGATAAAACTGCAGGAGATAAACGCTGCCGAAGAGAACAGAACTACAGCCGCCCTGAAAGAGGTCAACAAAAAAGAAAGTTTGAAATTCCGCTTCATACTACTGTTAACTGCTGGAAAATGCCGGCTGCTTGAGTCTGAAATCGGGATAATTGCGGGAAATCAGGATTACATATTAGAACTGTCGGGAGATGGAAGACCAGACGGAAGATTCCGGAACAGCTCAAAAAAATGGGAATCGCAGATTGATCAGTTTCTCCTGCAATGAATTAAACAGGAATCATGCCCCGATTTATTCAAAATCCAGCAGCTCCTGCTATTGCTGTTGCGGTTATCATCACAATGATTCCCGGGAAACTTCCGCAGCCTCGGCGGATATAAAACCAGGGACGGCCGGGAACTTAAAGAAGGGAAGCTCTACCATTCAGGACATCTACACGATCTGACAAAAGCCGATGCTGAATATTTTACACTTGTTGGAGTCCGCTCTGGGGAAGCTTTGAGAACTATGTACACCAGGGGCTGAAACTCAGCGATGAGGATATTAAGACTCTGAAAAATCGGCT
>Ga0164315_10001120_pt1 | contig 19991 bp, 16 predicted proteins | sample GuaBasSedimGuay6_FD_113737 | JGI IMG/M metagenome (GOLD analysis project Ga0164315, IMG submission 113737) | Subseafloor sediment microbial communities from Guaymas Basin, Gulf of California, Mexico - Guay6, Core 4569-2, 0-3 cm | ecosystem: Environmental > Aquatic > Marine > Hydrothermal vents... | reverse complement strand
GACAAAAGCGATTTTTTGCTGTTGGATGAAGTGTTCCCCTATATCCCGAAACTGATTGATTCTGATTTTGATGATCGGAGTTTTGCCACTTTTATCCAGACTGTGTCGTATATGGATATTGACCGTATAGTTTTACAGGGAATATTGGGAAACAGGAGAATTCTTGACGGAAAAGATGTCTTATTTCCATATTACGATGGAAAATTGATTAAGGAAACAATTCAGAGAATCTCGGAAACTCTGGGAAAGGAATATGTGCTGGGTGAGGATCTATTGACAATCAGGATTGAGATACTCAATGGAACAAATGTATCAGGGCTGGCTTCCAGAACGGCGCAGCTCTTTAAAAGTTATGGATTTCGAATTGCATCGGTGATGAACGCCGAACGCAATGACTATGAACGAACGGTTGTACTGGACCGCCGTGGTAATCCGGATGCGGCAAAACGTGTTGCCGATCTGATTCGCTGCAGCCAGATACACTCACAGATTGAAGAAAACAGGGATGAGACGGTAGACGTTACTATCATCCTGGGGAAGGATTTTGATGGACGCTATGTCAAGTAATAATGCAATAGATATCTGTAATGTGCTGAAAGAACGGAATGCAACGGATGTTCTCGGGCTGGAAATGGGACCCGAATGTTCCTGGGCTTCGTTTCTGGTTCTGGCAACGGTAAGCAGCCGGGTTCAGATGCAGGGTTTGAGTATTTCTGTAAAGGATGAATTAATAGCAAAAGGTACCGATCCCGGCAGTGTCGGTAAAAAATCGAACGAGAGTTCCTGGAGAATTATCGACGGCGGTGATATCGTCGTCAGTCTGATGGATGCCGATGCCAGATCTTTTTATGCCCTGGAAGAACGTTGGTTTGAAGCAAAGGTTATTTTTGGTGAAAAGGGTTCCCGGGTAGAATCCGGATCGGAGAACTGAAGATCCTCAAGACAGAGTTATATCAATAGGCAAAAGCCCGACGACTCAGTCTTCCAGAGCATCATAATCGGCCATTTCATCTGATGATGCGGTCTTCACCGCTGCGGTTTCGGGTTCATCTTCATAATTACTGTCCCAGTCGGCATCATCAGCATCATCAAGCTCGTCTGATGGCAGATCTGCTATACCGTCATCGTACTCAAAATCAATGCTGCGGTCATACGGATCAACGCTCTCATCAAATACGTCGTTCTCGTCGGTTTGCATTTTATGCTCCCACTGACTGTATATCTCTACACTAGATTTTTTAAACTCTACCGTCAATCCCGTCCTCACCCCTTGATAGACCTTCAAACCATCAATATAATGCTAGATCGGTAACCGCTCCAGGAGGACGGGCATGGACATCACTGATATCCGCATCAGGAAAGTAAGCGCTGACGGCAAGCTTAAAGCTTACGTTACAGTAACTTTTGATGATTCTTTCGTTGTTCACAACGTGAAGATAATTGAGGGGGAAAACGGCGTTTTTATTGCTATGCCCAGCCGTAAAACCAAAAGCGGCGAATATAAAGATGTGGCTCATCCGATTAATACTTCCTTTCGGACCCGATTGCAGGATCGGATACTACAGGAGTATGAAAGAGAGGAAGATGCCGTTGAGCCCACCACAGGTGAAAGCGGAAAATACTGATAAAGAGTGAAAACCAAATCCGATAGGACGTCGGCAAGCGGTAAGCCACCGGGTTTTGATCCCGGCATTCGCAGGTTCGATTCCTGCCGTCCTAGTTAAGCATTAATTTCCGTTACGGCGGAGGAGCGAGAATCTCATGGATAGTATGCAACTGGTCGTAGAAAAAAGAGAAGCTTCCAATAAGGGAGCGGCCAGAGAACTTCGTAGGAACGGACGGATTCCCGCCGTCCTCTATGGAGAAGGTGAGCCCAAGGCTGTCAGTGTTGACGCAAGAGAATGGGCTTTAGGGTTTCAGAACATATCGGGTAATACGATTGTTAAGCTGAAAATCGATAAAGATGAGCATAATGTTCTCATCAAAGATACTCAGGATGATATTCTGTCCGGCAAAGTTCGTCACATAGATTTCTATGCTATTCATGCCGGTAAGAAACTCACTACTTTTGTTCCTGTACGTCTGGAAGGTTCACCTGTCGGTGTCCTGGAAGGCGGGATTCTGGAGCATAAGATTGAGCTGATTGAAGTTGTATGTCTTCCCAAAGACATGCCTGAAGTGTTCATAGTTGATGTTTCAGAGCTGAATGTCGGAGACTCCCTGCACGTCGGTAAAATCCTGGTTCCTGAAGGAGTTGAAATCAGAACTGATGCAGATTCAACTCTGGCTGTTGTTACCCACGCCAAGGCTGTTGTTGAAGAGGTTGAAGAAGAAGCTGAAGAAGGCGAAGCTGAAGAAGAAGGTGAAGAAGACGGCGAAGAGGCCGGTGCCGAAGAATAGAAAATCCCGATCTATGCCGCCGTTTATTATCATGGGCCTGGGTAATCCCGGCCCGCGATATGAACTGAGCAGACATAATATCGGGTATCATGTCACAGACCTCATTATGCAGAAGCCGCCTATGCGTTTACGCAGGCGGCTTTTTGCGTCTTATTTCTATTTACGGCTATTCAATTTTACAGATCGTAAATCCATAGTTCTGATACGTTCAGCCGGGTATATGAACAATTCCGGTGACATTCTTCCCTCAGTGATGCGGCGCTATAGATTTACACCTGAGGATTTTATTGTAATAGTTGATAATATAGATCTTCCTCCCGGTGTCTGCAGACTGAAAAAAGGCGGAGGAGATGCCGGGCATAACGGTTTGAAATCTCTTATCAGTAGAATGGGAAGCAGCGATTTTTACCGCCTTTATATCGGTGTTGGAAGGCCGGCAGCGGGTGTCAGCGTTGTCGACCATGTTCTCGGGAATCCTGAAGCCGATGACAGCCGGAAAATTCTGCAGGCCTGCGTGAGAGCCGCCGATGCTATTAAGAGCCTGGCTGATAAACCTGTTTCCAGAGTTATGGAAGAACTCAATCGACGTGAATATTCTTAAGAGGATAAATTTGCCGCGGAATGCCTCATGCCTTGTTGCCTTATCCGGGGGAGGGGATTCAGTGGCTATGCTGGATCTGGCTTACAAGGAGTCTGTGAATTACGGTCTTACCCTTTATGCCGCCAAGGTGATGCACGGCATCAGATCCGGGGAAGAGGAAGAAGCTGAAGCACGGCTTTGTGAGAGACTCTGCAAAGAGCGTGATATTCCTTTTGAAGTTCTTACTGCAGATGTGGATACAGTAGAGGATATTCAATTGAGGTACGGCTGCGGACCGGAGCAGGCGGCCCGGGACTTTCGCAGAAATTTACTTGAGAATCATAAGGTGAAGATCACTGCAGACTATATTCTTTTCGGGCATACTGCGGATGACAATCTGGAAACGGTTTTTATGCGTCTTCTTTCCGGTTCGGGCCCTGAAGGTTTATCCGGTATCAGTCAGGATACAAGTTCAACTTTCCGGCCTCTACTTGGACTTACCCGTTCGGATTTAAGGGAATACCTGGTTTCAAGAGATATTCCCTGGATAGAAGACAGGACAAACATGGAGAATATATACCGGCGAAACAGGTTGAGAAATGAACTGATACCACTGGTTACAGATATTTTCCCCGGTTGGGAAAAAGCCCTGGAGACTTTGGGAGAACGTTCAAAGGAGGCCGCCGATGCGTTAAGCAGGGCGGCTGCATCTCAGCTTCCCTGCAGGAAAACCGGGGATGACTGCTGTTGGAATGAAGCGGATTGGGATTCAGCCTCAGAATATTTGAAGGCCCTTTCACTCTGGGAGGCTTTTAATCATCTGGATAATTCGCGAATCCCCGACCGCCAGTTACCCTGGAAAAGTCTGAAGGAGGCCAGACGTTCTATTAATGAAAAAAGATCCTGGAATGCCTTCGGCCTGAAACTTGAAATATCTGATGCTGTTGTCAGAATGAGCCGTTCTGGAGGAAGAGGGTCTTCATGGGTACATATTCTTCTTGAATATGCCGATATTATTGATGATTTTGAATCTGTTCTCGGTGGTTACCATATTAAGGCCTCTTTCTCAAAGGCTTCAGCAAAGGCTCCCGGTTTGAGGTATATAAAAATGTATCATGGGGACTGGCCCCTGGAACTGAGGTTCGCAGCGGCACAGAAATCCCTGAAACTTGTTAAAAGATGTATTACAGAAAAGAAACCTGTGAAGAAATTCCCTGACTCTCAGGGAAAATTAGTCTATATTCTGATAGAACCCGTAAAAGAAGGAATCCATGCCGGATAATAACAATAAAAATAATAATAACTTCAAGTTTGATATGGGCAATAGAACCGCCCTGTTCCTTCTTGCGGGCCTGGTTCTGCTGTTCTTTTTCTTTGTCTCCCTCACCCGGGGTGATAATGCGGTGGAGATAAGTTACACACAGTTCATGCAGGAGTTAAAATCCGGGAACGTTAACGATGTAACTATTCTTGATATGAGGGAAATCCAGGGCCGGCGTTACGATCCTCAAAACCGTCAGGTGAAGTTTCGAACTGTTATTCCCTATTTTGACGATAACCTGCTTGTAGCTCTTGAACAAAGCGGTGTGACAATAAAAGGCGGCTCCAAAGGAGTCACCATCGGTTCGGTTTTAATTCAGCTCCTGCCGGTTCTGCTTCTGTTCGGGTTTGTTTTCTGGATGTACAGGAATATGCAGGGCGGTGGAAAGGGCGCCATGTCCTTTGGAAAGAGTAAGGCAAAACTCTATGACACCAGTGGCGTAAACGTTACTTTTGCTGATGTTGCCGGTCAGAAAGAAGCCAAGTATGAGCTTCAGGAAGTTGTTGAATTTTTAAAGAAACCCGATAAATTCACCCGCCTGGGAGCCAAGCTGCCCAAGGGTGTTCTTCTTGTGGGTCAGCCGGGGACGGGAAAAACCCTGTTGGCAAAAGCTGTTGCAGGAGAAGCCGGTGTCCCCTTCTTTCACATGTCAGGTTCTGATTTTGTTGAGATGTTTGTGGGGGTAGGTGCCAGCCGTGTGAGGGATCTTTTCGATCAGGGCCGCAAGAATGCCCCCTGCATTCTATTTATTGACGAAATTGATGCTGTCGGCCGCACCCGGGGTGCCGGTTACGGTGGAGGTCATGACGAGAGGGAGCAGACTCTGAACCAACTGCTTGTGGAAATGGACGGATTTGACACTGATAAAGGTGTTATTGTTATTGCCGCAACAAACCGCCCCGATGTATTGGATCCTGCACTTCTTCGTCCCGGCAGATTCGACCGGCAGGTTGTTGTCGCCATGCCCGATGTACGTGAGCGGGAAGCCATTTTCTCTATACATGCAAAAAAAATCACCATGGACAAGGATGTGAAACTATCAGTTGTGGCCAGAGCCACTCCAGGCTCTACCGGTGCAGATATTGCCAATATAGTTAATGAAGCGGCACTTTTTGCCGGCAGAGAAGGCCGAAAACGTGTTAAAATGGCCGACTTTGAAGAGGCCCGGGATAAGATTCTCATGGGAGTTGCCCGCCGCAGCATGGTGATGAGTGAAGAAGATCGGAGAATGACGGCCTATCATGAAGCCGGACATGCACTTCTGCATTACGAACAGGAAAAATCTGATCCGATCCACAAAGTTACAATCATTCCCCGGGGAAGGGCTTTGGGGGTTACCTTCAGCCTGCCTGAGAAGGATCAGTACAGTAAGGGCATTGGCTGGATTAAAGCCCATCTGGTAATTCTTTACGGCGGATATGCTGCCGAAGAGTTGATTTTCAATGAAACGACCTCCGGCGCCCAGAACGATATAAGGCAGGCCACCGATCTGGCTCGAAAGATGGTATGTGACTGGGGCATGAGTAAACTTGGTCCAGTTGCATTGGGCGGAGCAGATGAGCCGATTTTTATCGGGAAAGAAATTGCTCAGCATGCAGATTATTCGGATGATACGGCAAGAATTATCGATATGGAGATTCGGGATATCTTGAATACCGCTCTTGAATCAGCCAGAAATATTTTGAAAAAAGAACAGAAAAAACTGGAATCTCTTACCGAAGCCCTTATCGAGAGGGAAACTCTGAATGATGCCGATATTCGGCAGCTCTGGGGGCTGGAAATGCCCGAGACAAAAAAACAGGAAACTGCGTTGTGAAATCAGCTGTGATGGCAAGAAGTCTCTTTGCTGCTCTCACTATCATTTTCATGACGGTACCTGTATATGCTCAGAACAGTGAAAATCCGGATGCTGTTATTGCCAGGGTGTGGCTGGAACGTGCATCCGGTTTACTGAATTCGGAGAATAACAAATCTCAGACGACGCTCAATCAGGCCGCCGATGCCCTGGACATAGCCCTGGAATATCAGAATCCTCCCGGCAGGGATGCTCTGTACCTTAAGGCCAAATTACTGATTCTCGATAAGAGTGCGATTTCTATGGAATCTCCGGCCCGGCAGGCATACGCCTTGCTTGCAGCATCCCTTGAAGACCATTTCAAAGGTGATTTTCCTGATGTAACGGACTTTGAGAACCGGGCTGTACTTTGGTCGTCCCTGGCTCTTCAGCTGAAAGACTACCGGGGTTTACTCGATCGATATTCAAGCTGGCCCCGTGGAATTCGTAACAGCCCAGTACTCATGTATGCTGCTTCAAGAGCGGCGTTGTATCTCGGCCTGGAGAATAAATCCGGAGAACTGGCGGCCGAAGGTGAGGCTTTATCTGTACCCGGTACCGATCTTCAGGTTTTAAGTCCTTCATTCCCCTCAGGCGCCCAGCCTGCCTTCCGGGCCGTTGCTATTGCGTCAGGACGTCCACAGTCTGTTTCCACACTTTCCGCCGCCTGGAATCGCTGGCCGGAATCTCTGGAAGCAGCCCTGCGTCCATGGCTGCTTTCCGGGACAATTGATGTAGCTTCTACAGGAAATCTGGCAGAGCTTCTCTCCCCGGAGATGATAAGACTTCTTAACCTTGATATTGATGCCCTGCATGGGCGCAATGGCGACCTGGCTTTGCTCAGACGGATGCGAAAGAGTGATTCAGTACTTGGGAAGCAGAAAGTTGATAATCTTTTATCGGGATTTACCGGGTTTCTTGAATCCGATGCAGATTACGACGGATACCCTGAAGAGACAGTCAGTTTTATTAATGGCAGAACAGAAACCCGTGTAATCGACAAAGATCAGGATGGACTTTCTGAGTGGTACATCACTTATGAGAAGAACAAACCCTGGCGTATCCAGTATTTAAACAGCAGTGGAATACTGAGTCTGGTTTATGATGAACCGAATTATCCCTCATTACTGCTTCTTACCTACCGGGAAGGCATTGTTAATGTTGAGTTGTCCTTTAACCCCGGTGCTTTCTCATGGGAAGCAGAAGGGGAGCAGGGTTTCTGGCTTGAGCCGATAAAGCCTGTTGCCCCTGAGTGGGATGCAGAGAAACTCTGGTCGGGAACAAGAACTGTCACATATACCGCGGAAAATCCAGACAACAGCAGTTTCGGCGTTTCTGAAACGGTACTTGCCGATGGGTACCCTCTCAGAGCTATTGAGAAAGTTTACTCAGATAAAGAGTCTCAGAATCTGCTCTGGATACGTGAAATATTATACGAGGATGGTGTTCCTGCAGCAGGACGCCGTTCCTTTCAGGGAAACAATCTCTGGGAACTTTATGAGCGCTATGAGAATGGACTGATGGTCGGGTTGGCCTGGGATCCGGGAATGACCGGAACTCCGGTATATTTGAAAGACTGGGCTCTTGAGAGATACCTTGAAACTCAAATCTGGGATCTTGATTCCGACGGGTGGATTGATGTCCGCCGTTTTCTCATGCCGAATGGGGATGTGAAAGTAAAAAAACTTTTAGTAACCGAGGCAGGATCCGAAGATTTACTGCCCTGGAATGCTGCAGACTGGCCGCCATGGGAACAATAAAAGATGAAACAACAAGTAACGGATAAGTACCGTTTCTCTGTAACTATGGCACTTATACTAATTCTGACAACTCTGCTGGCGCTGAGTTCATGCAGCACCGGCTCTGATATCAATAGCGGCCCTGAAACTTACAGTGATTTTTCCCTGGAACGTATCGATCATCTTCTGGAAACAGGGGACAACCTGCGGGTACTGCCCCTTATTCTCAGTCGGGAAAGAGACGGTGTTGAATCCGGGGAGAAGTACAATCAGGCTCTAGAAGGGCTGAAAGCCGAATGGAAGGCGGCCCGGAGTGATGGGGATTGGCGAAAATCACTGGTATATCTCCGTTCTTTCCGTATTCTCGGAGTGGAGAATCTGAATGAGGGTATTACAGAAGAAGATCTGTTTCTGGAAGGTGTCAATGAATACCTTGAAAAAAATCAGACCGGAGCTGCTGCTGCTCTGATACAGTCTGAAATCAATATAGACAAGATAGATCCTGTGCTGAAAAATGAGCTTGCGGGAAAACTGGAAGCAGCCGGTCATCGGTCGGTGGCTGCAGAACTTCTGGGAGAAGAACCGCCTGATACCCCCGGCCTCGGGCCTTTAGTGGATGGAACGGTAACCGTCTGGGTTAACCGGGGCATCAGGCTGGTGGGAAATGTCGGTGTACCCGACCGGGGTATCGGTTCAGGTTTTTTTATTGATTCTCAAGGGTATCTGTTAACGAACTACCACGTTATTGAAAGTGAGGTAGATCCCACATATCAGGGTTATTCACGGCTCTATGTGAAAATCGATGATGATTCCGGAGAGAGGTTTCCCGCCAAAGTTGTCGGTTGGGACCGTAATCTGGATCTGGCTCTGCTTAAAACAGAGATGGATGTTCCCTATGTGTTCAGTTTTTCTACTGAGGATACACCTGCACTGGGGGCGAAGGTGAATGCTATCGGGTCGCCCGGAGGCCTTACCAGAACCCTCACATCGGGTACTGTTTCCGCCTATGCCCGCTCTATCCAGCCTATGGCCGGTTCCCTGCAGATTGACGTTCCCATCAACCCGGGAAACAGCGGCGGCCCTCTGCTGAATGAAAACGGTGAGGTGATCGGTGTTGTCTTTGCCGGGGTACCCAATTATGAAGGTATCAATTTTGCCATACCCGGCCCCTACGTTAAAGAACTTACCCCTTCGCTGTTTGACGGTGGTAAGGTGGATCTTTCCTGGATGGGATTATCAGCCTGGGATGCAGCCGGGCGGATTGAAGTAACCTACATCGTTCCGGGATCACCGGCGGCGGATGCCGGTCTTCACCCCGGGGATGTTATTAAAACCATCGACGGCTACAGATTCCCGAGCATCCGGAGCGTACAGGAATACCTGATTTCCCGTGCACCGGCCACATTAACATCTGTTGAGTGGGAAAGGGATGGTGAGACGATTGAAGGAATTGCCGCATTGGGTGTCAGGCCGGACATTCCCCTGAAAGCCGCTCTGACCAGGGATGCCAGGGAGCACCTTCTCACACCTCTCTTCGGGTTTACAGTGGAGAGAATCAGCGGCAGCGGACTGAATCAGAATTACCGCGTTACGTCTGTACTTCCAGGATCCGTTGCCGATGAATCCGGATTCACCGTGGGGGATAGTTTCTCCCTGCGTAAGTGGATACACGATGAAGAGTTTGATGTAGTTGCCATACAACTGGTGCTTAAAGGCCGGAAGGCCGGATTCCTTGAGTCAGCGGTGCAGATTGCATCCTATCTGGATATCAACACAGTATTCTGATCCGTCGACACACATCTCGAGTATCACTATAATCCCTTCTATGTCATCAGATCAGTCACTCACCCGTAATTTTTGTATTATTGCGCATATCGATCATGGTAAGTCCACTCTGGCCGACCGCTTCCTTCAGCATGCCAAACTGGTATCAGACCGGGAGTTTCACAACCAGATGCTGGATACCATGGATATCGAGCAGGAAAGGGGAATCACCATAAAGAGTCAGGCCGTTACCATCGATTTTGACGCCGATGACGGTAAAACCTACCGTCTTAATCTTGTGGACACCCCGGGACATGTGGACTTTTCATACGAAGTCAGCAGGGCCATCAGCTCCTGCGAAGGGGCGCTGTTGTTAATCGATGCCTCCCAGGGTGTTGAAGCCCAAACCCTCTCAAACATGTACATGGCCCTGGAACACGATCTGGAAATACTGCCGGTAGTGAACAAAATAGACCTCCCCAGTGCCGATCTGGACATGGTTCGCCACCAGATCGACCACGATCTGGGACTCATGGGGGACATGGCTGCTCCGGTTTCCGCTAAAACCGGTGAAGGAGTCGCCGAACTTCTCAACTCTCTGGTGGAGTATATTCCCCCGCCGAAGGGCGATCGGAATGCCCCGCTGAAAGCGCTGATTTTCGACTCCCATTACGATGCCTACCGTGGAGTTATCATCCATATCCGGGTTTTTGAAGGCAGCCTGAAGGAAGGGCAGATCATACGGTTTATGGGCGGAGGTGCCGAATATAAAATAGAGGAAGCCGGTGAGTTCCGCCTGGCCCTCAAGCGAACAGGCTCCCTGTCCGCCGGGGATGTGGGCTGGTTTATCGCCGGTATCAAAAATATAGGAGATATTCGGGTTGGAGATACCGTTACCGATGCAAACAACCCCTCCCCTGAGCCTCTTTCAGGATTCCGGGACGTAAAACCTGTGGTGTTCTCCTCCATTTATCCGGTGGACACCGACCAGTATGAAGAGCTGCACACCGCCCTTGATAAGCTCAAGCTCAACGATGCCTCGTTAGTCTGGGAAAAAGACGCCTCAGCTGCACTGGGCTTCGGTTTTCGCTGCGGATTTCTCGGTTTACTGCATCTTGAAGTTGTACAGGAACGTCTGGAGCGGGAGTTCGGTCTGAACATCGTCCTGACAAGTCCGTCGGTGCGTTATCGCATCCTTCCTGTAAAGGGGAATCCTTACTTTCTTGATAACCCTTCCCAGTTTCCCGATGCAGGCAGTATATCATCCACTGAAGAGCCGTACATCAAAGCCACCATCATTACCCCCGCCGAGTACCTGGGCCCACTGATGGCTCTCTGTATGAACAAGCGGGGTGTGCAGACCAACATGACCTACCTGGACGAAAAAAGGGTTGAGCTCGTATACGATATGCCCCTTGCAGAAGTCCTTTTTGATTTCTACGACAAGCTGAAATCTGTCAGCCGGGGTTATGCCTCTTTTGATTACGATGTTACCGATTTTCAGGCCACCGATCTGGTGAAAATGGATATTCTGGTGAACGCCGAGCCTGTTGATGCCTTGAGTCAGCTGGTGTTCCGGGAGAATGCCCAGAGACGTGGACGTCAGGTGTGTAAGAAGCTTCGCAATGAGATTCCCCGGCAGCAGTTCAAGATACCCATTCAGGCTGCTATCGGCGGTTCAATTGTGGCCCGGGAAACCATCAGTGCCCTGCGTAAAGATGTTACGGCTAAATGCTACGGCGGTGATATATCCCGGAAGCGCAAGCTGCTGGAGAAGCAGAAAGAGGGTAAAAAGCGTATGAAAATGGTGGGGAATGTGGAGCTTCCTCAATCCGCATTTCTTTCGGTTCTGCGTACCGACGATGATGATTGACCTCTGCCGCCCCGAGGTGAAAACCCTGTAACGAAATTTCAGCTCCTAAGCCGTTTGATGTAACGCTGCAGCTGACGAACCCGGCTGACTGCCCGGACCAGGAAAGAATCATCCACTTTCGGTAGAGGCGGTTCGTCGGGGAAATCGGCAAACACCTCATCCATCCCTTTAAGATTCTCTGCAACATCAGCCGCGCTTCCATTTCCCTCGGCATAGGCTTCCCATGCTGAAATTACACGTTTGAAGCCTTCCAGTTCTTCCATCAGAAATAAAGCAGCTGTATCCTGTAACGATACTACCTGTCCATTTTCTGATATCCCGCCGATATTTCCTTCAATGATGGCTTTTGCATCAATAAAACTGATTACAGGTATTCCGAGATACAGGCCTCCGGGTTCCAGCACATGAAACCTTTTATCTGATGAATACCGGTCTTTCAGTAAAGAGGCATAACCCATGAGTACTGTATCGCTGTCCCGGGTCAGACCAGATGCATCAAAACCCTTTAATCGGGGTCTTTTAACAGAGGCTTCCCAGCCGGGATGGGGATTCAGCCGGCTTATGCTGGATAACTGCCAGTGATGAAAGGAGCTTCCCCGGGCATGAGATTTTCCCGGACTGTATGCAAAATCAAGCCCGGTCAGGAAAACAGGGCCGCTGCTGATTCTGCTGATAATCTCAAGAGCGGCCAGCCCCACCGACCCCAGGGGGGGGATGGTAAAATCTCTCAGTCCTGAATCCTTTAAACGATGGAGAAAATCAAGCTCGGCAAATTCAGAAGAGTACAGGTAACATGGACCGCCGGTATGGGTAATACAGGGAGGATAGGATGTGATATCGGCAATAACCGGTATTTTACTGGAAGAGCTGCCGTGAAAATCCAGTAGATTCCAGGCCTGGGTATCAAGAACAGCAACCGTATCCGGGGTAATACCGCTTTCCAGTAGAGCCGGAAGAGCTGTATCAACAGCCATTATCCAGAGATTATCTCTGTGCAGTGCTAAAAACTCAAAAGATGATTCCAGGGACGGACCGGCTCCAGCAACAACAGAAACCCTGCCGGTTTTAAAACTGCTGAAACCCTGAAATGAAGTACATCCATCGGCTACCAGAGAAAGATTCGCAAAAGTATGCCTTACCCATTCCCTTCCCAGACGGCCTAGAGCATGGCGGTTACGCCAGTAGGACATCAGATCTTCCATGAGAAAGTCAGTTAAATTATCATAAAGTTCCGGGTTCAGCGATGAACCGCTGCTTAAATCTACACGCTGAATCCTTCGGAACCTCCAGGGGCCCAGAGAGTGGAGTAGAGCATGGAGAGAATCCCTGTCGGATAGGCGGACATTGATTATCCGGGAATCATCAGCTTCGGAATCTCCGGTGTTTTTCAGTAATTCCGGGGAGCAAAGAGCCATAATTTCCTGAGACTGTTCGATGGTGATTATAATTGAATCTTCAGGTATGCGGCAGGCCAGATTGATAAGACCGTAACCGAGGAGAGGGGATGGTACCAGATAGATACATCTGTTTATTATAGGTGCTGATTCTGCCGCCTGAAGTGAAAGCCGTGGCGGATTGTACCTGGAATACAGGTACCTGCCGTTTGAATAAACAGTCTTACCCCGGCCGGTTTCTTCGATCCGGGGTTCAAGCATATTATCCCTGGGCCGGAAAAATCCGGTTGTATTCTTCGCTGAATTTATCATCGAAGAGTTTGGAATCTGGATTTACAACGGCGGTCTGGAAATCGGTCTGACGTGAACGTGCCACCTCGTAATCCACCAGACTGGGCCAGTAATCCATCTTCTCAGCAGTATTCGAAGCGGCAAGGCTGAAAAGTGCAACTGAACTGTTAAGAACCACTGGCCGGGAAACATCCCCGATATTTGTGATAGGGACAATCTTACTCCAGAAATCCTCACTGGAAGCTGTTCCGTTAAGTACAGGATCATCTGAGTTCTCCGGACTTCCGCCCAGCATGGAATCTGTTGCGAAGTTCACCGGAAAGGCTGCTGTTGTCTGAACCTGGAAGCCGTTCTGTGTCATTGCTTCCCGGAAAGATCCGGCCGCAATGGCTTTAACTCTGAGTTCCTCAGCCTTTGCTATCATAGCATCTTCCAGTATTCCAACTTCATTCTGAAGCATGTATGAACGTATATCCTCTACACGGTCTGAAACATTAACGGCCTCTGATGGACCGTCAGCTTTAAACACAATCCAGCCGTAATCCGTTTCAAAAGGACCGGCAATATCTCCTTCTCCCAGGGCAAATACTGCATCCGTATTCTCAGCACCGATGAGGTCGGAAATCAGATAGTAGTCTGTTGCTCCCATGCTGCCGCCGTCATCCTTGTAGGAATCCTGGGAATATTCGGCTGCAATTTCGGAAAAGGCCGTCATATCCTGGCGCTTTTCTTCGAATTTACTTACCACTTCTTTTGCTTTTTCTTCATCGGAGGCGGTAATTCGGCTTACAGGCCGTTTTGTAAACAGTTTTAAGTTTTTCTCTCCGTATTCGAGAATTTTCTTCTCGGGGAAATCTGAAAAAGGTATGCTGATGTAGTCGTAACTGTTTTCTGTTGAGCGCATTTCCCAGAGAAAATCAAGCTGAGCCTGCGAATGGTACTGGCTGTCAAGAACATCCTGTCCCCATGTGGCCAATGTCAGCTGCTCTCTCATCATTTTTCTATCAGCATCTTTTGTTGTCTGGGATGCGGCTATATATTTGGCCTCATCAAACTCACCGTTGGTACGGTAACGGCCGAACTCAATAATATGCCGATCCACCGCTCTGGAAGAGGGCTCATAACCGCTTTTGTCCAGATGATAGGCAATAGCAGTGTTGAAAACAACAGAAGTGTATGCTTCCTGCCATGCCATGTAGCGAATAAAAGTGTAAAACTGGTTATCCTGATCAACACCGGTGTTGTAATTAGCCATGGCTTTTTCAACTGCCTGACCGAAGGCATTATCGTAGGTATATTCGATATTTCTACCGCCGTAGGAACCAAAAATAAAATGGTTCCCGCCTTTGGTTCTGCCTGAAAATACTGAGGAAAATATAAGTCCCAGCAGGGCTAATGATACAATTGCCAGGCCGATGTACTTGAGCACATTAGAACCGGTAGTTGTTTTCGTCTGTTCTGTTTTGAAATTGTGATTACTTTTCTTTGGTGACATGAAACCTTCCGTGTTGAGTGAAACTCCAAAGGAAAATACCATGCTCATGGGATAGACGTCAACGATGTGGCGGGCTCTGTTGACGCCCTCTTATTGTTTACGTTATTGTGATTCCGGTTCGGAGGTGTAGCGAAGCTGGTTATCGCGCCGGCCTGTCAAGCCGGAGATCGCGGGTTCGATCCCCGTCACTTCCGCCAAATCGGGCTGTAGCGCAGGGGGAGCGCGCCTCGTTCGGGACGAGGAGGCCGTCAGTTCAAATCTGACCAGCCCGAATTTTATTCAACACAGGTTTTATCAATTTCGGATTTCTTCCGATGATGAGAGGGTATGGGAAGAAAACCTCGATTCTACATCTCTTTAATTCTCGTCACAGCTTTTGCCGCTGTATCCGCCTATTCGGATTCTGTGCATGTTATCAGTCAGGGGGAAACTTTATATTCTCTGGCCCGGCACTACGGTGTGAGCCTAGATGAATTACTGAATAAGAACAATATTTCGGATCCTTCAGGTCTTTCTGTGGGTACCCGCCTTATTATTCCCGGTTCGGATGAAATACCGTCAGACGGTGCCTCCTCGGAACTTTACACGGTTCAAAAAGGTGATACCTACTATGGAATTGCACGGAAATACAACATTGATGTGGATGCTCTACTGTCGATGAATTCCCGGAACTCCTCCATGGTACTGAGTGTAGGCGAAACTTTGATGGTAGGCCGCAGTATCGTTAAGCCTCGGGAACAGAACAACAAACCGGCAGCTGTTACTGTACGAAATGTTCCGTGGTGGCCGGTTGCAGGTTATATGCAGCCTCTGGATGGAAAACTGGAAGGGGTGGCCATTGAAGCGGATTCTTTGAGTTATGTTCATGCGGTTGCCGGCGGGAATGTTGTATGGACCGGTCCGTACCGGGGGTTCGGCCACGTTGTCCTGGTTGATTCAAACGGGTATATATACCTTTACGGCGGTAATGAAGATCTTTTTGTCAATGTCGGTCAGACTGTTGCCGCCGGGAGCAGAATCGGCAGGCTCGGCTCCTCGGGTCCTGACGGCGGGAAACAGGATATGATCTTTTCAGTATTCAGGGAGGGTGTTCCCATCTCCCCCGAAGAAGCCCCCCGCGGTTAATCCTCTGGAGGATTCATGACGGAAATCGAAGAACCAGAAGTCCTCTCCAGAAATGGGGAATATGCTGAATCCCAGGGGGAGACGGATCCTCTTTCCCTTTATTTGAAACAGATCTCACGCTACTCACTGCTGACGATTGATTCCGAGCAGGATATAGGTCAGAAAATATCCGTATTTAAAGAAAAAATTGCGGAAATTGACGAAAAGATTCTGAATGAATCCGACGATAAAGATGAGCTTGAATTCCAAAAATCCAACATGGTGGAACTTCTCTTTGAGCAGAAGAACCATATGATCAAGTCCAACCTTCGTCTGGTGGTGTCTATTGCCAAAAAATACCAGAATCGGGGAATGAACCTTCTGGATTTGATTGACGAGGGTAATATCGGACTGATTGAAGCAGTTGAACGCTTTGACTACAAGCGGGGATGCCGGTTTTCCACTTACGGTACCTGGTGGATACGTCAGGCCATTATCAAGTCTCTGGCGGATAAGGCCCGGGTAATCCGCATCCCCATCCACATGCTGAATACAATCAAGAAAACTTTTTTTGTTTCCAGACAGTTAACCCAGGATTATGGAAGGGAACCCACAGAGCAGGAACTGGCGGATTACATGCACATGCCGGTTTCAAAAATAAAAGATATAAAACAGCTATCCCAGGAAACAGCCAGTCTCGATACCACCGTTGATGACGATCATGTAACCCGGCTTGCAGAATTGATTAAAGATGAGCATTCTGTGGAACCGGTTGAATCGGTGTTTCATTCCACCCTGCAGGATACGCTGGGACAGGTACTCAATCAGCTTAACGTAAGGGAAAAACGTATAATTCAGCTTCGTTTCGGACTTTCGGGTGAAGGTCCTCTTACTTTGGAAGAAACCGGTAAAATGCTGGGAATTACCCGTGAACGGGTGAGGCAGATACAGGAAAAAGCCATTGCCCGGCTGAAATCTTTTCCTGCCATTAAAGAGCTCAAGGATTATTTTTAATGAACTCTGCTCATTTTTATGTGACTTTAAAAGATGATTTTTTCGAAAAGTACCAGGAAAATGAGGCAGTGAATCTCTTTGACGACCTGGAAAATCCGTATCATGATGCCATGAACAGGCTCACTCCCGGCAAAGTATACCCCGTGATGGATGTTGAGGATAACGGACGGACCCTTACGGTGATAGACGATCTGGGCCGAATGTGGACAGCGGTAACAGGATTATTCAAATACGCGGATAACTGATAACGGAAAAACTGACAGTATCCAGGTATCAGGATCGAAGAAATATCAAAGACATTAACGCGTTTCCCATTTTGCGGTTAAAGCCCTATAATAAACGTTATGGAACGCCAAACAGTTCTCAATGAACTGGTTAGAGCCAGTGGCAGACTTTCTGCCGAATCAGACTTCAAGGGTCTGGTTTCGGTGCTTGTGGAACAGTCGGCCGACTATTCCCGATCCGATCTGGCCTGCCTTTACATTTACACAAATCCAGAATCTTCTGAGGGAAAACTGCAGCTTATCTACCGAAGAGGTATCAGAGATGTGCCCGACGTCATTCCCACAGATTTGGAACTCATTGAGTTCCTCGAGGAGTGTGGAGAGGCCGTTGTCTTACTCTCCAGAAAAGAAAGCCCTTTTGGGGGCCTTTTTCTTTCCTCGGGGATGAAAAGCGGAATGGCTCTTCCGGTGAAAGCCGGGAAAAGACGTCTCGGCGTGCTTATTCTGAATAGCCGCAGTGAGAATCACTATGGGAACGATCGCTTCCGTTATCTTGATTCTCTGAACCGTCTGGCCGGCGGATTGTTGGAAAATGCCCGTCTGATGAAGGAACTTAAAGAGTATCTGAAACGTATTGAGGCTCTCGAACGTTATCAGGAGTCGATATTCAAGTCGATGACTAACCTTCTTATAACTACCGATGATGAGGGCTGTGTCCGTTATTTTAACGAATCGGCCAGGAAGGCTTTTGCCCTTGATGATGATGATGTGGGCAGCAGATTTTCAGATCTCTTCGGTTCGGGGCTTGGTAAAAAAGTTCTCAATACCGTCGATAAGGCCGTGAATAGCGGCAGGGAATACGCCGGTATCGAAGGCATTTTCAGAAAATCCGGTACTGTAGATATGGACTATGCCCTGAATCTGGCCCCCTTGATGGGGACAAAAGGCCGGGAGGAAGGCCTTACACTGCTTTTCACAGATCAGACCAGGGAACGCAGCCTGAAAGCCCAGGCTGATACGGCTGTAGAACAGCGAAGACACATCAAAGATATGTTTTCCCGGTATCTTTCAAAAGATCTGGTAAAAAACCTCACGGAAAACCCTGAAATGGTGAAACTCGGCGGGGATAAAAAATCTGCAACTGTCTTTTTTGCCGATATCACCGGTTATACTGCCTTCTCCGAAGGAAAGGATCCTGAATATATTATTGAAGTGTTAAATGCCTTCTTCAGTGAGGCTGTTGAAATCGTTATCAACAACCATGGTTATATCGACAAGTTCATCGGAGACTGCATTATGGCTGCCTGGGGAGTACCTATGAAGTCTGAGGGGGCGGATGCCGTACTGGCTGTAACCTCCGCTCTGCAGATTCATGAGCTTGTGCGTTCCAGGGACCGGACTTTTTTCAGAGGTAATGCCTCGAAGCTCAAAATATCCGTGGGGATGTCATCCGGCCCGTTGGTTGCCGGAAATATCGGATCAAAACGCAGGATGGAATACACCGTTCTGGGTGATACGGTAAACACAGCTGCCCGGCTTGAGAGTGTCGCTTCAGCTGAAGAAATAATAATAACCAGGGCAACCCGGGACCTGATCGGGGATAAGTTCAAACTTGAAGAACGTAAACCCGTAAAGGTAAAGGGTAAAGAAAAGCCTCTCGAGATATTCAATGTCAAAGGAATGAACTGATGAGTAATATGATGGATTTAATTACGGTTTTATTAAAAACACTACCTTTATATGTACTGGTTTCCTCCGGTACGCTGCTTGTTCTGTTATTTGTACTTCTGGTTATTCTGGTTAAGAGAAACCGGCTTATCAGAAAAGCTGTTAAAAGGATGGAAGCCGGTGAGACAGATGCGGGGATAAGCGCCCGGCTTCTTGCGCGGCCTGGTCTGGTAGAGGCATTGCTCAGAAGAAAAGGTGATGATGTCATATCGCATTTTGGTGTGGCTGATCATCTGATCCGGAGACTTGAAAGCCGAAAAAGATCAGAAGATGCTAAAAGACTGCTGAAGCTGGCTCCCGAAGCCGGTATCTTCACCGTCTTCAAGCTGGCACTTTATAAACAGTCTATAGCCAGAATTCTCCAAACCTGGCTCAAGGATAATCATGAGATAAATCTCATCAGAAAAATCGCCCTTTCCACTGGAGGGTGGGATTTTAACGGTGAAAAAGCATGGACTCTACTTTCCGATTGTTTAGAAGAACTGCGGGAGCTTTCAGGCGATCCTGACTGGCAGGTAAGATATTTTACCCTGCGGGTACTCCTTTTTGACAAAGATCCCAAATCTTTGCGTTTGATGAAGGAGTCTTTTACCGATTCCCACCCCTTGTTGCGTAGAACTGCAGCCGAAAAAACCGGTGAAGAAAATCTTGATGAACTTTTTGGTGCCTTGATGACCATGGTCCTTGACGATCCGGTACCCGAAGTTCGTCAAAGTGCCAGAAAGAGAATTGATTCCACTTTTCCCGATCGATGGAAGCTCAATCCCTCTGGTATGGATGCTCTTCAGGCTATACATGTACTTGAGTTATTAAAAACCGACTCAAAAGAAGATGAGAATGCGGCAATAACGGCGTTAAAAGGATCTGCCGTTGAAGCCCGGCTGGTAGCCGCAAGATTTCTGGAAAAATCCGGAGCTCTGGAAAGACTGTTTCTCGAGGCCAACCGGGGTGACAGGGAAGACTGGGAACGGCGAAGAACTTTGCTTGTTAAAGCCGTTCAGGTGGATGTTACCGGATTTCTGGAAATACTGAAAACAACCGTTTCAGTGGATGTTCTTCTCCTGGGTGCAAAGATACTCAGTGAGGGCGGTAACCCGGCTCTGATATCGAGTCTTGCCGAGAAGGCTTTCGGCCGTTCGGATCCGATCCGTGATGCTGATGAAGAGGAACTTTACCGTTCGGCTGTCAGCCTGGCCTGTATCAGAGGAGATGAGAAGGCACGTAAGCTGG
>Ga0164315_10001119_pt1 | contig 19995 bp, 20 predicted proteins | sample GuaBasSedimGuay6_FD_113737 | JGI IMG/M metagenome (GOLD analysis project Ga0164315, IMG submission 113737) | Subseafloor sediment microbial communities from Guaymas Basin, Gulf of California, Mexico - Guay6, Core 4569-2, 0-3 cm | ecosystem: Environmental > Aquatic > Marine > Hydrothermal vents... | reverse complement strand
TTGACTACTTCCAGCGCCTGTGTTCCGATAGAACCTGTGGAACCGAGTATGGCAATTCGTTTCTTCAAATTTTGTTAGTTAAAAATGATGTATTCTTCCGGATCAACCGGCGTTCCGTTGTACCACAATTCGAAATGTAAATGAGGACCGGTACTTAAGTTCCCCGAGTTGCCTGCGATGGCAATAGGGTCGCCTGTATGTACATAATCACCTTCTTTTTTCAGGAGTACTGAATTATGTTTATAAATTGAAATCAGATTTTGCTGATGCTGTATGGCAATAGTGTAACCGGTTTCAAGTGTCCATCCTGCATAAACGACCGTCCCGTCAAGGGTTGCTTTGGTGGCTTCGTTATGAGAGGTCACAATGTCAACGCCGTAATGTTTTTCCGTAAGGTTGAATTTAGCCGTAATGATCCCGCTTATAGGCGGGAAGAAATTAAAACTCCTGATGGAGGATTCCGATTTACTTTCCTGCAGGTCCTGTTCGGTGAAATATAAACTGTACAGATTTTGATATTCAAATTCAGCACGGAGCATACTGTCCTCCATCGATTTTTTCATCCCGCTGGTATCAATTTGCACCTCTAAACCGACTGGCTCTTCTGAAGCATCATCCGGGATATTTCCTTCCAGTATATTTTTGATGTTTTGAATATATCTGTCTTTCTGTTGAATATCGTACAACAGCGAATCAGCCATCAGGTTCAATTCATAAATCTGTTTTCGCTGATCAACATTCGGATAACCCGGAATAAACTCTCTGACAGAAGTGTTGGCTATGAAGAAAAATGTGATCGACATCATCACAATGGATATACTTACCAGAAAAATTAAAATATTCAGCGCGGTAAGTCGCATGGAAAATCGTTCCTCAAACGTCTGGTCGTCAAGAATAACAAGGCGAAACTTGTTGGTAATTTTATTATACCATTTTTTATCCTTCATGCGGTTAGCTGTTTTTGAGCGGTCTGAGTATCAAAATTACGAAAGCCGGGAGAATGAAATCGTGCTACCGGTTTTATTTATTAATTTTTAACAAAACAGTGATTTCGTAGGCTGTGAACAATATATAGTAAATCATAAATGTAACGGCGAATGAAACAGCATCATCTCTGTGCGTATATGCATATACGGCAATCACAATAATGAATAAAAACAATTTACCGAAATTCAGCAGCATATAGGTATTGATAAACCTGTTGGGTTTATCTTCCATGGCCCGTGTCAGTTTACCGGTCAGTAAAAAGTGAACGGAATAAATAAAAGCGATCAGGAATAAATATACATGCGTAATGTGCACTTGAGGCAGCCAGAGGTCGACAGCTAAGCTGATAAGAGAAATAATGAGCGCATAAATAGTTAATCCTTTAGCTAATTTTAAAAATGTTTTATTCATGATTTTCCTTTAAACAAATCTTTCAGGCCCAGGTATAAGGCAATAATTACCGCTAAAATAGTAAATACAACAGTCCATACAGGGAATCCCCATTCCAGTTTACTGTCAAGTGCTTTGCCGCCAAATGCGCCGCCAACAATGATAACGATCATTTGAATGGCGAGCGTGGAATACCTGGCATAAAATTTAAGCGGGCTGTCCTTTTGATTTTTCTTTTCCACTTTGCGTAGCAAAATTTGGCCGGTTTTCTGTTTTTGTTGCTAATGCAGCCATCTGGCAAGAACCAGAAAACAGAGCTCCCGGTTCGATAGATATCTTCTTGGTAGTTATGTCGCCCGAAAATTTTGATGTTGCTCTTAAGGTTGTCAGTTCGCCGGCTTCCAGTTTGGCTTTTACTGTTCCTGAAATATCCGCATTCTGGCAGTAAATCTCCCCTTCAACATTTCCTGTTTCACCGATCACGATTTTTCCTTTGGCCCTGACAGTGCCCACTAAAGAACCTTCGATCCTGAAATCACCATCTGAATCAAGATCTCCTTTAATTTTTGTACCCAGCGCAATGATATTCCGCGCCTGGTTTTCGCTGTATCCGTTTTTCAATGTTTTCACTTTTTTATGTATAAATTAATTTACCTTTTTTATTTCTCGTTTTCGTAATACTTTTTGAAAAAGCGCAGGTAACCTTCCACATCTTTCTCTTTATAAAATACCGGGTAATTGCCCACTGATATGGTTGTAACAGCAACATCATCGGGACTCAGGCCTGAAAAAACGTATTCATCCGAGGAAAGTGCCGAATAAAACTTTCCGGCTTCTCTTTTATTTCCGAAATTACCAATGGTGATCAGTGTTGTTTTGTTATCCAGCATCAGGCTTTTTATCCGAACATTAAGCAGGCTGAACGATTTCTTTTTAAAATCGGATAAGCGAACTTTAAGCGGGTCGATCTCTACATTTTTCGAGTTAACAATTAGCAACACCAGATGCATGCTGTTTTCATCATATGTGTATATGGACGGAATTGCCTGCGTACTGTCTGCCTGGTTGTTAAATCCCGCTACGGGTTCTCCCACACCGTATTCGGTACTGAGGGTGTTCAGAATGGATTTTGCCATTGGAACTACCGGACTGGCAGGATGCAAGGTGATCAGTTCCTTTAAAGAAGCATACAGCGTATCGGGAACGTCCACTTTTCCAAGTGATATTGCTCTCAGGTACATAAGCCGGGGAGCGATGGCTGTATCTTCGGAAAATTCTTCAAGACCATTATTGGCATAAGTAATTACCCTGAAATATTGCTCCCGTGTAAATGCTTTGTATGTCTTTTCATACAATTGCAATGCCCGTTGTTTGTCTTCACCAATTTTATTGAAATATTCAGGGTCAGTGATAACTTTGGCATAATCGCTGTCGGCATAATTGCTTAAGATCAGGCTTTTATAATAACTTGCCTGTTCCTGGTTTCCCCGCTCATTGTAAATTTTATAAAGCGCATACCACGATTCGAGCCGAAACTGATTATCGGGATATTTTTCCTGAAATGACAAGTACGTTTCCAGGGCGTTTGTAGTATCTCTCAGGTCTTCAAGATACAGAAAACCCAATTGTTTATACGACTTGATGATCAGCTCATGAGCAGCCTTTTTTTGTTCTTCCTCAAAAGGAATATCTTTCAGGTAATATGCCCGGTTTTCCGGATTATTTGACTGGTCCATCGCTACGGAATCGTCCGGGTTCAGATCATCCCCCTCCGCCAGATCATCCCCATACGACTGCATTACCAGCCGTTTATCACTTAATCTCCAGTTGTCTTCCAGTTTTCTGTTACCCCATTTTTTAATGAATTCCGAATACCCGTAACTTAAAGCAGCCGTATTATAAAAATACCACTTCCCTGTCTGAACGTTCGGGTTTCTGCTTCTTTGTCCTACATCCACAAACTGTACTCCTCCTTCGTCAGCCAGTTCTGCTTCTTTTTCGCGCGCAGCAATTTCCTGCTGGATCACTTTATCGATGAGTGCATAAAGTTTTGTTGTGTCAAGGCTGGCCAGATACAGCAAACTGTCCTGTAACTTAACAGTAGAAGCAAGTTGCACCAAATCGGTTAATACGGAGGCTTTATTTTTGATGGTTTCGTAGTCGGGATAATCCTGAGGCAGGAATGATACAGCTGTGTCGTAGTACGCTTCCGCCAGTTCATATTTATTATCATCGAAATAGAGATCTGCCAGGGTTAGCGCCGATTCAGACTTCTGGTAGTTATTTGTTGCGCTGAATTGTACTGATTTAGCGTAGTAGTCAATTGCTGTTTCCTTGTTTCCGTCTTTCATGGAAATTTCACCGAGGGCAAAGTAAATCTGGTCGAGAAAATCACGGTTTTTGTATTCTCTGGCCATTTTTTGCAATGTTTTGATGATGGCCTTGCTATCGCCCGTATTTTCATCATAACTTTTAGCCAGGTTCATTTTGGCTTCGAAAGCCATACGGTATTCGGCATTACGATTGATAACTTTCTTGTAATAGTAACTTGCTGTTTCCAGATCGTTGTCCATTTGGTTGATCTGACCCAGAATAAAATAAACACGTGTAATTATATCCCTTTTATTACCTACCTCGAGGCATCTTTCAAGATAAGGATAAGCTTCGTTGTACTTCTCCTGTGCCAGGTAAAAGTCGGCAATAACAAATGGAAGTTCCTTTTCTATGCTTCCCGGAAATTTATTCTCATCTTTTTTGCTTTGCATGAAATTAATGACCGCTTCGGCTTTTTCGAAACGCTCGGTTTCGATGTATGTTTTAGCCAGCCACAGATAGCCTTCATACTGGATCGGGTCGTCGGAATACTGTTTTGACACATAATCAAATACCCTGCGGGCACTGGTATAATCTTGTTTGTAAAAATGTGCCTCACCCATCATCAGGTAGCTCACTTTCACCCATTTAATGTATTCTTTTCCGTTGAAATACATGGAGTGACGCTGAATTCCGATGGAAGCTTTTTTAATAGCACGATCCATTTGCGAATTAAGCGACTGAGCTTCCTGCAGTGTACCGTAATTATAAACCCGTAAAACGACCTTGTAATTGTCAATGACTTTTTGGGTTAAGGCTTCTGCTCCATCGTACAGGCTGTTTTTTCCGTTCCAGAATACGTTATAGTGACAGGTCATATTGTGGTATGCGCGCCGCGACCAGGTGTTCTTTTTAGTAGAACATGAAGATACCGAAACCATCACGATAATCATCGTGAGTATTACTAATAAGATATGTAACTGTAACTTCTTCAAATAAATGTTTTCTTTATAACTTAATTTCCTGAAAATTATTACGTAATCCCCGCTTTGGGGTTGCAAAAATAAACCAACTTTAACGATAAAGAAACAGTAAAGGGAAATATTCTGTCGCTCAAGACGATTTTATATGATCGAGAAGCCCCTTATTTGCGTCTTCCAGAAGGTCGAGAACTAACTCAAAGCCTTCATCGCCGCCATAATAGGGGTCGGGTATTTCGTGGTAATTGAATTTTTGTGAAAAATCTGTCATCATGTGTAATTTATCCAGATCGTTTTTGTTACGGGCCATTCGTTTCATTTCGTCCATATTTTCGCGATCCATAGCAATGATGTAATCAAAACGGTCAAAGTCTTCCGGCACAAATTTCCGGCTGATAGAAGTGAGCTCAATGCCCCGTTTTTTAGCATGACGCCGCATGCGCGCATCCGCTTTCTCTCCGGCATGCCAGGCTGAAGTACCGGCCGAGTCGATGAAAAAATTCCCCTCTTCTCCTTTTTTTTCGACCAGATGTTTGAATACCGCTTCGGCGCTGGGCGAGCGACAAATATTGCCAAGGCAAACGAATAAAATATTTTTCTTCATAGGCTGTAATAAGCTGCGAAATTAAGGAAAGAATGGCAAAGAAGAAACGTTCCGAAAACTTCTACTGTTCAGAAACGATTCCCCCTGTCAGCCTGAGCAATTCCGTCTGGGAATCCAACAGATCGTATATGGCATTGAGCTTTTTCGAAGAAGCATTTAAGAAAATAAGTTGCACATCACGGAAATTAAATGAGTTGATGGTTCCGTTGCGGTATTTTTCGGTGGCAATTTCCAGGTTAAGCCTGGCGCTTTCCAGGTTAACATCAGCTACATCCAGCAGTTGTTTCCGGATGCTGTAAAGTTCGTACTGGGTTACCAGCAGGTTGGACAGCGTTAGTTTGATTTCCATGATCTCCAGGGTCCCGATCTTTTCACTGATCTTTGCCGACTGGATGGCCCTGCGGGTATTTCCGCCGTTAAACAAATTAAAACTCAGTGTAAAATTGGCATAGAAATCATACAGATAAGTATTGGCCTGCTGCTTTTCCCAGTCGTACCAGCCCTGCGTATAATCCGCTCCGGTACGCATGGAAAGGGAAGGCCACAGGTTGCTTTTGGCAATGCTGATATCCTTTTTTAATATTTCCTGGTTAATGTATTGATTTTTCAGATTACTGTTATTGGCCAGCATCTTTCGCATCATATCATTCAGGTCGTATTGCTGCAGATCCACCTGAAAACTATCCGTCAGCATAAATTTTGTTGAAGGAGGCTCACCCAGCAACAGGTTCAATGCCATAAAAGCATTCTTTACATTCAGTTTTTGTAAGAGGTAGTTTGTCGAATCGCTGTAATAGGAGTTTTTTGCCTGTAGTACGTCAAAAGTAACCGAGGTGCCAATGTCTTTGCGCATCATCTCGTAACGGTAACGGTCACCCGACAGTTTTTTCACTTCTTCCAGCACTTTCATCCGCTCCATCTCAAGTAAGGCATAGTAATACCCGAGGATAATAGCCTGGATCGTATTTTCTACGACAATGGTTGCATAACCCGAAGAATATTGCTCCAGAAGATCCAGTTTTTGCTTGTTCATGGTTACCGAAAATCCATCGAAAAGCAGCCACCTGAGTTCTACATAAGGTGTTAGTGAATTGGAATACTGGTCGCCTCTGAGGTAACTCATCGAAGCGGTATCGAAAGACGGTGTGTTGTCGTACCTGTTAACACTGTTTGCGCCAATGTTTATTGACGGCCACCGTCCGGCAGCACCCTGTTTGTTGTTCAGGCGGGCGATGTTGTATTGCTGCTCTGATATCCGGATCTGGAAATTGTTCTCCAGCCCTTTCAAAACAGCTTCTTCGAGTTTCAGTGGTTGTTGTGCTACCGCCAGCGAAGCTGAAAAAACCAGCAACAATATTATAATGAGTGGTTTGTATGATGAAACGATCCTGTTCATATGATACGGATTAATCAATTGTTCTTTTACTGTGAATAATAGCTATTTCAACACTTTCGCGTGAAGGCATGGAAGAAAGATTCTTAATGGTCTCAGGTGCTATTTCCTGGTGATGATCACCCTGCATGATCCATAAATTGATCCGGTTATAAACATAGGCTGCATACCGTTTGGCATCATTAAGTACCATAATCAGCACCGGAAAAAAGATCAATATAAAACCTGTACCCACAAAAACCCCATATGCCAAGGCAATAGCCATAGGAATCAGGAATTGTGCCTGGAAACTTTTTTCCAGAATGATAGGATATAGTCCCACACTGGTTGTTATTGTTGTGAGAACAATGGCTCTGAATCGAGCTTGTCCGGCTTCGAAAACAGCATCTTTCACTTTTTTTCCTTCGACCAGCAACGAATTGTATTTAGACAAAAAGACGACCGCATCGTTAATAATTACCCCTGACAGAGCCAGCATACCCCAGATACTCAAAAGTGATACGGGAACACCCTCTACACCGTGGCCCCATACAGCACCCAGCCATGCCAGCGGAATCATGGCTACGATAATGGCTCCCTGCGAAAGAGATTTAAAATGAAGGATGATGATCAGGAACATTAACAGAAATGCAGGGAAAAAATATTTTTTAATCTGTGCCATTGTTTCATCACTGTCTTTTTTCTGTCCCAGATAGGCCACATCAATACCCGGATAACGTTCAAGAAGCCGGGGTACAATTTCCGTTTCTATTTTTTCCTGAATAGGTACAATAGGTGTTTCGTAGCTAACTACATTGGCATCTACCCTGATCTCCTGTGAGCCGTTGTAATGTTTGATATTTACCGGCCCCCTTTTTATGGTATAGGTCGCCAGTTCTGATAAGGGGTACGAACCGGCCGGGGTATTGATACGCATCGATTCCAGCTGGCCGATATTGATCCGGTCGCTTTTCGGGTACCTCACCCACACCCGCAATTCGTCTTTCTGATGTTGCAAACGCTGGGCCTGTGCTCCGAAGAACCCCTGGCGTACCTGGCTTGTCAGACTTGCCTGAGTAAATCCGAGAAAATAAGCCAGCGGTTTTAATCTAAGCTGGACCTCGCGCATGCCGGTTGGATTTACATCGGCAAATTGCATGGCTACTGAGCCTACATCGGAAATGCGCAAATAGCTGCCGTCCGGGTTTCCCCGAATAATGATCTGTTCAATCTCTTCCGGCTTCACGGTACGGTAACGACTTCGTATCAGAAGTTCTTCTTCGTCTGACCGGATTTGTCCCCCCGAAATATCCAGGTTGTTTTGCGCAATGGCCCGCGCCACTTCATCCAATGTCAATTGATAGCGCCGCAGGTTTTCTTCGGAAATCTCCACTGAAATTTCCAGGTCGGGAAAACCGGAAAAGGAGATTTGCGACATAATGCCTGAATTATAGAGATCGTATTCAATTTCATTGGCATATTGTTTCAGGGTAAGCAAGTCAACATCACCCGTCAGTGCCATAAACATTGCCCGTGATATGGACCGCTGTTTGTTAACAATGGGTTTTTCAGCGTCCACCGGAAATAAAGGAATGCCATCCACAGCATTTTTAACCTCCATCAGGGTTTCATCGATATCGTATTCGCCGGTAATTTCAATCTGAACACTACTAAAATTCTCGTAAGAAGTACTGTTGATCTCTTTAATTCCGGCAATGCCCCTCAGAGCTTCTTCAATTCGGACCGTAATCCCCTCTTCCATTTCTTTTGGGGAAGCCCCGGGGTAAAAGACAGAAATATTGATAAACTTTTCCGTTATGTCGGGAAAGAAAGAACGGTTCATTGACGAAAAACTGAACAAACCAACACCAAGAATAATGACCAATATTATATTGGCATAAAAGGGATACTTGATAAAAAGGGAAATAGCTCTCTTCATGATTATTTCAGAATTTCGGCGTTAAATCCTTCTTTAGCATTTACAAGCGGCTCTGTAACCACTTCGGTGCCTTCGGGTAAACCGGTAAAGATTACGGTAGTTTCACCTTTACGCAATACATCAATCTCATGCTTTTTCAGTTTTCCCTGTTCTACGGTAAACACCTTGTTTTTGTCAAATACCGCATTTCTTGGAATCTTCATACAGAGTTCAATGTTCTTGGAATCAAATTCGGCAAGGAGGTACTGACCCTGATACAGAGGGTTACTTTTTTCATGCGATAAAGCCACATAAACGGTTATAGTTTGTGAAGCCGGGTCCATAAATCCTGATTTACGCACCACTTTTCCGGTCCAGCTAACGCTTCTGTCTTTCGTGCTGACATGCACCTCATCACCTATACTGATCCAGTAAGCATCATCGGATCTGACAGGCACTTCCAGTTCCAGTTTGTCCGTGCGTATCATTGAGGCAATTCTGCTTCCCGGATTAGCAACGGAGCCGGGTTCAAGATAAACGGCCGTAAACGTTCCATCGAACGGTGCATAAAGTTTATATTTCGCAAGCCTGATTTCGGCACTTTTAATACTGAAATAATCGTTTAAAATATTCCGGCTTGCCAGAAACACTTTTTCTTTGTCAGAATCCAACGCAGGCAGTTCCGGTAGTGGCCGGTCAATACGAAGTGAATTAAAGAAGTCCAGGTATTTCTGGTAGCTTTCAGGAAAGTCAATCTTAATATCCGGTAAAATAGCAGCAATACCGTTCATAAACCGGCTTTTGCTGGCTTTTAAATTATTCCGGGCTTCTTCGTCAAATATTTTCACAAGCAACTGACCTTTCTTAAACCGGGTGCCTTCTTTTAAGATAACATCTCCGGGAAGGATTTGTCCCTGCACTTCAGCACTCAGATCAACAATATTTTGTGACGACAAACGGCCTGTTTCAACAATAGAAGCTGTGTTTGTTGTATAAGCCACCTGTTTGGCTTTAACATACAGCTTCAGTGCTTCTTTTTGCTTTTCTTTTGATTTGTTTTCCATGCCCGATAAGGCACCGAAAATCAGTTAAGTTAAAACGGACAATATGATTAATGCGCCGATGCTTATTAAAGTTTTTCTCCAATTCATTTCGGTAAAAATTTTTGCAAAAGTACTTTTTCTGAGGTTTTGTTAACAGCAGGCGAAAGTAACAACTTCCGAAGTAATCAGAACCAGGCAATCGACGAATAGATGTAATCAGTCGGTTAATGGGGGAATAAAGTGGGTTGAAAAAATGAACAATTAGTTCAATATAATTGTCAAAGTATAAATAAACCAGTTAAATCTATCGGTATTCCGGCCAATCAAATCAAAGCAACAAGATTTGTTAAATATTTAACAAATCTTGTTGCTTTCAAAAGCCAATAGTGTACTTTTGCAACAGTATCCGTTTTTGTTTGGTGTTTATTATAACAAACGGAAACAGAGTAATTTGGTATATTTATTTAAAAGAAAAAATAATGATTGCAAAGCTTAACGAACTGGTAGAAATAGCTAAGAGCAAAACCACACAAAAAATTTCAGTTGCTGCTGCAGGAGACGTAGACGTACTGGAAGCCATAAAGAATGCACGCGATAAAGGAATTGTCGAACCAGTTTTGGTTGGCGATGAGGCAAAGGTGAAAGAGATTTCCGAAAAAATAGGGTTGGATCTTTCAGGTATCGAAATATTAAATCATCCGGATAAAATTGAAGCATCCTCCGTAGCGGTTCAATTAGTCAGGGATGGCAAAGCAAATATTTTAATGAAAGGGCTTGTCAGTACAGGAATATTATTAAAAGCCGTACTGAACAAAGAATACGGTTTGAGAAAAGGCGATTTACTGAGCCATGTAGCCTTGTTCGAAACACCTTATTATCATAAACTGTTAGGCGTTACTGACGCTGCCATGAACGTAAATCCTGATTTACCAGAGAAAATAGGGATCATTAAAAATGCTGTTGAACTCTATCATAAGCTGGGAATTGACAATCCTAAAGTAGCTATTGTAGGATCGGTGGAAACCATCAACCCGCGCATGGAAGCTACCATGCACGCTGCTACCATCTCTATGATGAATTACCGGAAACAAATTACAGGATGCATCATCGACGGCCCGCTGGCCATTGACGGAGCTGTTTCAAAACGGGCCTCAGAACTGAAAAACATTACCAGCGATGTAGCGGGCGATGTTGACCTGATCCTGGCGCCAAACATTGACGGGGCAAACATTCTGTATAAATCGTTGAATTTCCTGGGAGGAGCTACTTCGGCGGCCGTAATCATGGGTGCCAGGGTGCCGATCGTGTTGACTTCACGGGGAGATACCGAACAAAGCAAATACCTCTCGATAGCGCTGGCAGCGGCCATCTCGTAATTTGAAACTTTGTTTGCATAGCAGCAAATTCTTTCGGAACTTTAACGCCTGAAACTGGCGTAATAAATTATTAATGGAAAAGATACAGGTACTTGCTATAAATCCGGGATCTACATCTACCAAAATAGCGGTATATCACGATACAAACCCTGTGTTTATCCAGACCATCAGGCATTCGACCGAAGAACTGGCACCTTTCGAGCGGGTAACCGATCAGTATGAATTTCGCAAAAATTTAATTCTGAGGCAACTACATAATACCGATATCGATATCAATTCCCTGAACATCATCATGGGGCGCGGCGGATTGCTGAAACCCGTAGAATCAGGGGTGATCGAAGTGAATAAAAAGATGGTGGACGATCTGCGAAATTGCACATACGGCGAACACGCCAGTAATCTGGGGGGTATATTGGCTTATGATATAGCTCAGACTATTCCTCAGGCCGGAGCGTATATCAGTAATCCGGTTGTAGTAGATGAGTTGAATGATCTGGCAAGAATCTCGGGCCATCCGCTGTTGCCACGCCGGTCAATTTTTCACGCGCTTAACCAGAAAGCTGTGGCCAGACAGCATGCAAAATCCATCATGCGGAAATACGAAGAACTAAACCTGATTGTAGTACATCTGGGGGGAGGAATTACCGTAGGTGCGCACGAAAAAGGAAGGGTGATAGATGTAAATCAGGGACTGGACGGAGACGGCCCGTATTCGCCGGAACGATCCGGGACTTTACCGGTAGGCGACCTGGTACGTTTGTGTTTTAGCGAAAAATATTCAGAAAAGGAAATACTGAAAATGATCACCGGAAAAGGCGGTATGGTAGCCTATCTGGATACAAACAGCGCTACGGAGGTAGCTCAAAGGGCCGCCGAAGGTGATGAATATGCCAGGCTGATCTACGATGCTATGGCATACCAGGTAGCCAAAGAAGTAGGAGCCATGGCGGCGGTTCTGAAATATGAGGTAGATGGAGTACTTATTACAGGCGGTATTGCGCACGATAAATATTTCACGAACCAGATTATTTCCTATACCCACCGGATTGCCCCCGTGCATGTGTATCCGGGAGAGGATGAAATGGCGGCACTGGCGATGAACGGTATCGGCGTTGTAAGTGGCGAACTTCCTGTTAAAACTTACGAATAATATAACGGCTTACGGGGGCACATTTCTTTTTGCCGCCGTGATTTTATCCAATAAAAAAAGCGGCCAAAAGCCGCTTTTATAAGAAGGAAAGAAATATTTTATTTCAAAACTTCTTTAGCTTTATTTATGGCATCCGTCATTTCCGGAACATCTTTCACCTGATCGGCAAACTGGTTGAAAACATTCATAGTTCCTTCATCGAAAGGAGCGTAAGTAGCAGCCAGATCAATATATTTACCGGCTTCTTCAAAATTTTGTGCATTGAATTCTTCGGCAGCTTTGGCAAGTAAGGCTCTGGCAGCATTGGCTTTGGCTGCATTAACAGTTTTTTCCATCTTTGCATTGCCAGCACCGTATTTAACTACCTCGTTCATTTTCTCCATCATTGCCTCCAGATTACCTTTTTCTTTGAATACCATTCCTTCACCATAAAAAGATTTAACACAATCCGGCTTCATTTCAATCGCCATTTCATATTCGGTATAAGCGTCATCCAGTTTACCTTCCGACCTCAGTACATCACCTTTTTTACCTCTTATCTGGGCAATAACGGAAGCAAACTTTGTAACATATTTTGTGTCATTACGCTCATCGGCAAAAGCATATCCTTGCTCAAGGACAGCTATAGCACCGTCATAATCTTTTTTCTTATAGATACTCAAACCTTTTTTAAGGTAAGATGCTGTAAGCTGCTTTTCAATTTTGCTTTTTAATTCATCGGCATCCGGACCAGCTTCTTTGGCCATGTTCAGCGCTTCGGTATAGGCATCAACAGCAGCAGCATAATCTTTATCGTTATACGCTGTATTGCCATCATTATACTTAACACCTGCATCGGCAACCGATTGCGCAAAAAGCCCTACGGAAAGCAGGGTAAATCCGATCATTAAGAATGATTTTTTTAACATGTTCATTTTATTAAAATTTTGATTAATTGCTTATTCGGGCGGCGAATATACAAATATTTCGATATTCTGAAAACAGGCTTTCTGTTAAAAAATGGTAAACAACTGTTTTTTTGAATTTAGTTTTATCTTTGCAGCGCAAAATGATGCCTCCTTAGCTCAGCTGGTAGAGCAGCTCACTCGTAATGAGCAGGTCGTGGGTTCGAGTCCCATGGGAGGCTCTCTTCTTTTCATCTAACCTATCATCATGAAAAAATACGGTATTGCCACATTTATCAGCTTTATTTTACTGACCTCTTCCTCCTTTGCCCAAATGCTGAACAACATGGTTTACGATTCGGCAGTAGAACAAAAAGTGCTGATCGGTTACTGCGACAGAACCGGTTTGGAAGCGGGTGAATTCGGCACTTATTTTCTGCCTGAATACGAGGCTTATCTGGTCAACGACAGTCTGGTTAAGCTGCTAAACAAAAAAATCGATGAGTACAAGATTACCGTAGTATTCGGCTCATGGTGTTCCGACAGCCAGGAGCAGCTGCCCCGTTTTTATAAAATACTCGACAAAACCGGTTACATCGATGATCGTTTAACCCTCATTGCTGTGAACAGAGAGAAGCAAACCGAAGTAGTTGATATTAACGCACTGAACATTGAGCGGGTGCCAACCTTTATCGTTTATAAAAAAGGCAGAGAAATTGGCCGGATCGTTGAAACACCTGAAAACACGCTGGAAGAAGACCTTTGGAAGATCATCAGGTAACTTTCAATTCTAAATAAGAACTAAATAACACATTCATTATACCGAATGCTTGAATTAGCTGACGGAGCATCGTAACTTTGCAGTAAGAAAACGGAAATGTATATTTTCAGTACCATAAAAGAAACTTCGGATTATTTGTCGCGGAAAAAAGGACAGGGACTACGTATTGGTTTTGTGCCTACCATGGGGGCGCTGCACGAAGGGCATTTATCGTTGATGCGGCGGGCCAAAGAAGAAAACGATCTGCTGGCCGTCAGTATTTTTGTTAACCCCATCCAGTTCAATAATGCTCAGGACCTTGAAAAATACCCGAGAGACCTCGCAAAGGATAGGGCTTTGCTGGAACAGGTGGGATGTGACGTATTGTTTGCACCGGATGCGGACGAGATGTATCCCGAACCGGAAACAACAGTATATGATTTTGGCCCGTTGGAACAGGTAATGGAAGGCGCCAGCCGGAAAGGACATTTCAACGGAGTGGCTGTCGTAGTGTACAAATTGTTTGAAATTATTGAACCTGACAGGGCGTATTTCGGTGAAAAAGACTTCCAGCAGCTGGCAATCATCAAGGAGTTGGTGAGAAAATATAAACTACCTGTGGAAATTGTTCCCTGTCCGATCGTTCGTGAAAAAGACGGCCTCGCAATGAGCTCCCGAAACGAACGGTTGATGGAAAACGAACGGAAGATCGCTCCAAAGATTTCTCAGATTCTGAAAGAAGCCAAAACGAAAACAGAGGAATTAAATCCGGCAGAACTGAAGATATGGGTCACAGAACAATTTGAAAAAGAACCGCAATTCCGGCTTGATTATTTTGAGATAGCTGACGATACTTACCTTCAAACTGTCGAAAACTGGAACAAGAACACTGGAACAATGGGGTTTGTGGCTGTTTTTCTTGGAAATGTCAGATTAATAGACAATATCAGATTTATTTAATAATTTTGCCACTGATAACAAAGGATCATGCATATAGAAGTATTAAAATCGAAGATCCACCGGGCTACAATAACTCAGGCCGACCTGAATTATATCGGCAGTATTGCTATTGACGAGGATTTGATGGATGCTGCTAATTTAATTGAAAACGAAAAGGTAAGCATTTACAATATTACAAATGGTGAGCGTTTGGACACTTATGTGATCAAAGGGCAAAGAGGTTCCGGTATCATTTCGCTGAACGGAGCAGCTGCCCGGAAAGCTGCCATTGGCGATTATGTCATCATTGTATCGTATGCCACTATGGATTTTGAGGAGGCCCGGGATTTTAAACCCGTCATCGTTTTCCCCGACGAAAATAACAGCGTAAAGTAAGAACGCGGCATTTATGCTCAAAAAACGAATCATTTCCGTTGTTGAATACCTTTTCTTTTTAGGCATTGGTATTTTATTGCTTTGGTTAAGCGTCCGTAAACTTGATTTGACGGCTGTGTGGAACGACATTCTCGAAGCCCGCTACAGCTGGTTGTTTTTGGCACTTTTTTTTGCTTTGGTGTCGCACATCTTCAGGGCATTGCGCTGGAACCTGCTGATCAACACACTCGGCTATAAAACCAGACTCTCCTCCACGTTTTTTGCGGTTATGTTCGGCTACCTGGCCAATACGGCCGTACCACGGATGGGTGAGCTGGCACGTTGTGGCCTGCTTTCCAAAAAAGAGAAAATACCATTCAATGCGCTGTTTGGCACCGTTATTTCAGAAAGAATATTTGACCTGATCGTTTTAGCTGCCCTGATATTTTTCGTAGTTATTTTTCAACTGGACCTGTTGGGCGATTTCCTGAACCGGAATTTCGGCCCGTTGCTTCAAAGCATGTTTTCCTACAGATACAGCATCCTTATTTTGGTACTGATCGTGCTTGCAACGCTTGGCAGCATTATGTATCTGGTCTGGGCTTATCGTGAAAAAATTAAAAAGCTGAAGTTTTACGAACCGGTCCGTAAATTTCTGGACGGCTTATGGACTGGTATTAAGACCATCAAGAAAATGAAACAAAAAAGCTTGTTTCTTTTTTACACCTTCCTTATCTGGCTGTTTTATGCCGTGATGGTTTACTTACCCTTCTTTATGTTGCCCGAAACCAGCCACCTTACTTTTATTGACGGGCTTACTGTTCTGGCTATCGGCAGTCTGGGCATTGTGGCTCCGGTACCGGGAGGGATTGGCGCGTACCATTATATTGTAAAAGTTACGTTAACCGAATTATACCGGGTTGAAGCCAATGCGGCCATGTCGTTTGCCACCCTGTCGCATGCCGGACAAACCCTGCTGAATGTGCTGGCAGGTGCCTTATCCTATTTTTTAACGGGAATTTTATCTAAAAAACAAAAACCACGCAATGAATAATCTGGAACTCATTCAGGCAAAGATCCTGAACCGGAAGAAACTGGAAAACCAATTAGCCGTCTGGCGGTTTAAGGATAAAAAAATTGTTTTTACCAACGGATGTTTCGACCTGTTGCATCTGGGACATATCGATTATTTAAGCAAAGCCAAAGACCAGGGGGATGTATTGATCGTGGGTGTGAATACCGATGCTTCCGTACAGCGTTTAAAAGGAGAAAACCGACCTGTTACAGATGAAATCAGCCGTTCGACGATCATGGCTTCGCTGCAGTTTGTTTCGGCGGTTGTTTTGTTTGACGAGGATACACCTTATGATCTCATCCAACAGGTGCAGCCCGATGTATTGGTAAAAGGCAGCGATTATAAACCGGAAGATATCGTAGGCTACGATGTGGTGAAAGCCAAAGGAGGTGAAATTGTCACTATTGACTTCCTGAAAGGATACGCTACGACAGGTATTATCGAAAAACTAAAATCTGAATAGGTCGTAAAAATTTGTTAAGGAATATAAAAAGGCACAAAAATTATAAAGATTTTTGCGCCTTTTTGTAAAAAATGATCTTTTAGTTTTTATTTCCTGATACCCATCGGGCCTGTCTGCTCTCCTAACGGTTTGGGTGCTGGATTGTGTGTACTTTGGTTATGGTGTTCGTACATACCTACAGGCAACCCCAGTTCTTTGGATTTACCGTAAAGTTCCGGATGCAGGTAATGTCCTCTTTCCTCGCCTTTTTTCTCCACTTCGGGAACAACGCGGTGCGCATTGGCCCAGGCATCGTTACGTACACCGGTTACCTGCCAGCTTACTTTTACGTTGGGCTTGTCGGTTTGAATGGTAAACCGGTTATTGGCGATTTCTTCTTTAATAATAGCCTGTGCAAACTGCCCGATCACAGTCAGTTGGTATTTGAAATCAATGTTTTCGGCCTCAAAATAGGAAGGCAACTCTATAACAGCCAAACCTTCGGCATCAGTTACCACATTACCGTTGTACACATTCATCATATCCGGACTTTCCACAAAGCTGTGGATCAGATATTTATTGGCCGGATCCTGCGGGTGATCTATTTTAAAAGAGCCGCCGGCTTTTGAAAGTGTACCGGTAACATGAACATCACCGACAAAATACCCTGCATAGTTTGTAGATGCAGTTTCCACAACAGCACCATAAATAGCTGCATTAAAGCCGGAAGTGCCATTGGAATATCCCCAGATACCAAGAGAAAGAGATGACGACTGATTGGCTTCCCCATAAACGCCTGCAGTCAGGAAGCAATTTGAGGAGGAGGAACGCCCGAGAACACCGTAAGAATAATCAGAAGCACTAGTTGCATTAATTTCTTCACCATAAACAGCTGCAGAATGATTTGAACCCGGATATTGTTCTAACCCAAGGTCACTACCCACTACACCATCGCTTCCTGATTCAACTACATGCAATTTAACCAGCGGGTCATTGATTCCGACACCGACCTTGTTTTCTTTCCATGCCATTGTCTGGTTACCATTTTCATACATGAATATTGCCTGTGATGGCGGATTCCAATATAAAAATCCAACATCAACATCGTTTTCCTTTAACCAGAGGCCGGAATTTCCACTGGCATCTGCAATATAATAAGACTGGGTGCTTGTGATCAGTGTATTTGCCGGACCCCCTGCGTTATCAACATGAAAGAACTCGGCTGGGGCATCCGTACCAATTCCCACGTTTCCGTCATTATAATATATATCATCACCATTCGCGGTCCAGAGTGAAGAACCGCCACCTGGTAGCGTTACCGTATTTCCATCGCTGATGGAAAGATCGTTGCCACTTAAGGAAAGGGTTTGTAATTCGTTTACCGGATCAGCATCATCATCTTCGCCGTAAAAGGCATAAGGTGTGCTGGCCAGGTCGGAAGTACCCATGTAAACATAGCTTGTTCCACCATTAGGGTCAACTTCCACTTTTACCCTCTGGTTACCCAAACTCCAGTCAATTGCTGCAAAACTTCCGCTGATCGGTGCGCCTTCGCCGATAGACAAGGTAAACAGTCCGTATTCATCGGTTGTAAGTGTGTGTCGCTCCGCGTAAACGGTGGTAGCGCCTTCCTTAACAGTGATCTTGACAGCAATGTTTTGGTTCATCATCGGATTACCCGATCCGTCACGGGCCATAGCCTGAAAATCGATTCTTTGTGGGGCTTGTCCGTAGATGATTAAGGTTGAAAAAAACAGGGCTATAATAAGAAGTAAATTTTTATTTTTCATGATTCATGGTTTTGAGTTAGTGTTTGATTAATTTGAATAATTGTTTTTTTGTTTCGTTGTTTCGGTCAACAAAAGTTACCAGTAAACTGTACATGCCCGGTGCCAGTTGTTGCGTTTGCACCGACTGCCGGAAACCGGATACATTTTGACCAAGGTGCTTGTCGAGCAACAACCTTCCGTAATTGTCAAAAAGCCGGACGAACACATCCACCGGATCAGTTGTCTGTATATCCAGGTAAATCTGATCTCTGAACGGGTTGGGGTACACGGTACAGGATACCGTTGAAAGAATCTCATCAGTGGAAACCATCAGGTTATCAAATTGCTGAAAACCTGTGTTGAGCACCACCGATGGCTGAACAAATGTGCCAACCATTCCTGATTGGCCGATAGTCCAGGAAAGCTCTACATTTCCTGCACCACCCTGTCCTCCTCCGGCAGCAAAAACCCTGCGGGGCATTTCCTGCGCGTAAACACTTGTGGCTACAATAAAACCTGCAGCCAACAGTAAAAATTTTAACTGTTTCATAGTGAAGTTTTAGTTAATGGAATAAAGCGTTAATTGTTTGTTTTCGATGGGAAAGTTACAATAATTGTTGATATAAATCAATAAAAGAGGCTGTATTTGCACAAATTTACGGGATTAAGGACTTGGCCGACGCGGTTTAAATGAATAAAATTGTACATTTGATAGGTTTCATAAATGAAGGTAATGGCAAAAACAAAAACGGCTTTTTTTTGCAGGAATTGTGGTAACCAGTCGGCTACATGGCTGGGTAAGTGTCCTGTTTGTAACGAGTGGAATACATACGTTGAGGAGGTTCTTGTTACAAAAGAAGACAGGAAAAAAAGCTATCAGAAAGACGACCGGAAAGCGGTGCCAAGACCCATTCATGAAATCAGTTCGGAAAAAGAAGAAAGGATACCTACCCTGAGCACAGAGCTTGACCGCGTACTCGGCGGAGGTCTGGTGCCGGGTTCCATTGTACTGATAGGCGGCGAGCCGGGCATCGGGAAATCAACACTGTTGCTTCAGGTGGCTTTGCAGATGAAGCAGTTGAAAATATTGTATGTTTCGGGAGAAGAAAGCCACCGGCAGTTAAAAATGCGTGCCGACAGAATCGGACTCGACAACCCCGATTGTTACATACTGAACGAAACATTTACCGGCGAAGTGTTCCGGCATATCGGGGAGTTGAAACCCGAACTGGTGATCATTGATTCCATCCAGACGCTTTATACCGACATCATAGACTCATCGGCAGGAAGCATTTCGCAAATACGCGAGACAGCCGCCGAGTTACAGCGATTTGCCAAAACAACCAACATTCCCGTGATACTGATTGGCCACATTACCAAAGACGGAACACTGGCAGGGCCTAAACTGCTGGAACATATGGTAGATACGGTACTGCATTTTGAAGGCGACCGTCACTACGGCTTTCGAATTTTGCGGTCGGTAAAAAACCGTTTTGGCTCTACTTCGGAATTGGGTATTTTCGAAATGCAGTCGACCGGATTGCGGGAGGTAACCAACCCGAGTGAAATTTTATTGTCGCAGCGCGATGAGGAAACAAGTGGCGTAGCTATTGCCGCC
>Ga0164315_10001116_pt1 | contig 20005 bp, 17 predicted proteins | sample GuaBasSedimGuay6_FD_113737 | JGI IMG/M metagenome (GOLD analysis project Ga0164315, IMG submission 113737) | Subseafloor sediment microbial communities from Guaymas Basin, Gulf of California, Mexico - Guay6, Core 4569-2, 0-3 cm | ecosystem: Environmental > Aquatic > Marine > Hydrothermal vents... | reverse complement strand
TATTTTTAATTTGATTTTGGAACCGACAGAAAAACTTTTTAGGGCTTGTTGATAGTCATCGACCGTACGAATCGGGATTTTATCAAGGGCAAGAATGATATCCCCTTTGCGGACACCTGCGATCATGGCAGGACTGCCGGGCTCAATGTCTTTGACAATGACGCCTTTGTTTTCGGGGACCTTCAAGTAGTAGCCTAGTTCCTTGTCGAGGTCCTGCAGAGAAAGCCCTGTCCAGGAAAGGACCACCTCGCCATATTGAATCAAGTCTGAGACGATACGCTTGGCCTTGTTGATGGGGATGGCAAATCCAATGCCCTGTGCCTTGGCATAGATGGCGGTATTGATGCCAATCAAGTCACCATTGATGTTCAGCAGGGGCCCTCCGCTGTTGCCGGGATTGATGGACGCATCGGTCTGGATGAAATTGTGATATACCGCATCATCGGTACGAACACTCCGGTTAAGCGCACTGATGACACCGGTGGTAACCGTATGAGAAAAACCGAATGGGTTGCCGATGGCGATGACGGTTTCGCCGATCATGAGATCTTCGGAATTTCCCATTTCAATCGCCGGCAGGTCTTCCTGGTTTCCAATTTTCAATACAGCCAGGTCCGAATCAGGATCCACACCCACGATTTGTGCCTGAAACTCCCGTTCATCCTTCAGGGCGACCGAGATTGATTCCGACTGGGTGACAACATGCGCATTGGTAAGTATGAACCCCCTTTTGCCATCGATGATGACACCGGAACCGAGGCTGGTTCGTTTCTCGCGGTGCTCTAAACCCGGATCATAAAAATCTTTAAAAAAGGAGTCGAAAAAGGGATTCATTCCAAGGTCGGAGAAGGGATTGCGTCGTGTCTGGACTTGATACTCGGAGCTGATATTGACAACAGCCGGGCCGATTTTTTCAATGGCACTCACAACAGCGTTCCTGCGGTCCAATTCATGGCTGTTGCCGGCAACCGGGAACCAGAGAAGAAACAAGAACACGCACAGAAACCGATTGAAGTATGAGGATAATTTTTGCATAATCGTTATTCGTGATTAAAATATACCGAAAATATGAGATGCTGCACCTTGTGAACATTCGCTATTTTCGAATAACATAAAAGGCTATATTTGAAACAGATTTCAGATCACTTGCAATATAATATTGAGAAAGACATATCATGACCCTGAAAACCATTCAAGACATCTTGCCCCTGGTGAATAAACCGAGTCGTTATTTGGGAACAGAAGTCAACACATGCAAAAAAGATTTGTCAAAGGTCCAGTTGAAAATCGCATTGGCGTTTCCGGACCTCTATGAAATCGGTACTTCCCACTTTGGCATGCAGATTCTGTATCACATTTTAAACCAACGTCGGAACATTGCTGCCGAGAGGGTCTTTTCACCGGCTGAGGACATGGAATCGTTGATGCGAGCGTCCAGCCTTCCCCTGGCGAGCCTGGAATCACGGTATCCCCTGAAACAATTCGATATCATAGGGTTCAGTCTTTTATATGAACTCAATTATACCAACATGTTAACGATATTGGACCTTGCGGGTGTTCCATTTTACGCATCACAAAGATCCGATTCGGATCCGGTGGTTATCGCAGGCGGTCCTTGTGCCAGCAACCCGGAACCCGTGGCGGATTTTTTCGATGCCATCGTGATCGGAGACGGGGAGAACGTCATTCTGGAGATGGCTGACGTCCGAATAAAAATGGCAAGTAAAGGCCGAGTGGACAAGAAAGCCCTCCTGAAAAAATGGTCGAGCCTGGAAGGCGTCTATGTACCGTCTGTTTTCCAGGTAGCGTACAATGAAAAGGGGCATCAGATTACACATCCCCTGAATGAGAGTTGCCCAACCGCATCTGGGCGGGTCAAGCGGGCCATTGTGAGTGATCTCAATCAAGCCCTGTTTCCGGACATGCCGGTGGTTCCCTACGGAAAGCCGGTTCATGATCGTTTACGCCTGGAGGTTTCAAGGGGGTGTACCAGGGGCTGCCGATTCTGCCAGGCCGGCATGATTTACCGCCCGGTCAGGGAGCGTTCCATGGATACAATACTGGATCTTACGGACAGGTGCCTTCAGAGTACCGGCTATGAAGACTTGTCTCTGCTCTCTCTGAGTACCGGCGATTACACCGGGATCTCTCCCCTGATAAACACGTTGATGCACAGATTTTCTTCACAACACATATCCGTTTCGCTTCCTTCTTTCCGGGCCGGAACACTGGGGCCCGAACTCATGCGGACGATTAAAAAGGTTCGAAAGACGGGATTTACCATAGCGCCGGAGGCGGGAAGTCAGCGGTTACGTGATGTCATCAACAAAAACATCACGACAGATGAAATCGTCGCGACCGTTCAGGATGCTTTCTCTGCCGGCTGGCGCGTAATCAAGCTTTATTTCATGATCGGGCTTCCAACAGAAACCCAAACCGATATACAGGGTATTGTGGATCTGGTAAAAAAACTGAGAAAAATAAAGAGCCCCAATGGCCGATATGGCAGGTTGAATGTAAGCGTCGCAACCTTTATTCCGAAGCCGCACACACCTTTTCAGTGGGCAACCCAGTTGTCCCTTGAAGAGTCCAGGACGCGCATTGAATGGCTGCGCTCGAAACTGCGACTTCCAGGTGTGAAATTTAAGTGGCAGAATCCAGAGGTCAGCTTTCTGGAAGGACTCTGGGCGAGAGGAGACCGGCGTCTATCCAGTCTTTTGGTAAGGGCTTTTGAAAAGGGTTGCCGGTTTGATGGGTGGAGCGATCGGTTTAATTTTGCCACATGGCAGACGTCCATTGCAGAATCGAAAATTGATATCGATTTTTATACGAGCCGGCAAAAAGACCTCGAAGAACCCCTTCCGTGGGATCATATCGATGTACGCGTTGAAAAAGCGTTTTTAATCAAAGAATGGATGGGTGCCTTAGAAGGTACCAAAACAGAAGACTGTCGCTGGCATTCATGCCAGCAGTGCGGTGTCTGTGATTTTGAAAGCATCTCACCGCATCTGTTCGAAGCGGCCGCAAAAACAGAACCCCTCCGGATAGACAAACCCGACGCCGCACCCCAAACAGCTTTCAGGAAACTGAAGTTGTTTTATTCAAAGAGAGAGGACACCCGGTTTTTCGGGCATCTGGAGTTGGTTAACATTATCAACCGGGCGTTTAGGCGGGCAGGTGTCGATCTGGTCTATTCTAACGGATTTCATCCAATGCCCAGGATATCCTTTGACGATCCGTTGCCCATGGGCATGGAGGGTGTCGATGAGTTTTTTTTCATTTCGGTGAAAAGCGATATCGCCTGTGACGAGCTGGTTCGAAGAACAAATCAGGAACTTCCCGAGGGACTTTTCATCAAAGGATGCGAAGTGGTAACCACCAAGCGGTCGGCCCAGGAACCCCCTGTGGATCATTATACGGTTACGCTCAAAGAGGGTGTATTTGATAAAAAACGGCTTGATCGGTTTGTAGAAAGCAGGCGAGTCGAATACGCGTTCACGAATAAAAAGGGCGTTTCCGGCACCATGGATCTTAAAGCCGGAATTTTAAATATTGATTTAGTTCAGCCGAACAGCATACAGTTAATGATTCAAAACCAGGGAGGAAAACGGATCAGGCCGGCGATGGTGTTAGGGCGGGTTTTTGCATTGCCGACGGAAGATATAAAACAGGCATCCATAATCAAAGGGGGCATTCATGTATAAAAAGATCGTCATCAATGTAGCTGAACACGAGACACGCGTGGCGCTGCTGGAAGATGGAACGATCGCGGAGCTTTTTATCGAGAGAAACGACGGCTTGGATATTGCTGGAAATATATATAAGGGAAGAGTGCAGCGGGTACTTCCAGGCATGCAGGCAGCTTTCGTGGATATCGGTCTGGACCAGGCGGCCTTTATATATGTGGATGATGTTTTAGGGGATAATCTCAAGGAAATAGAACGACTTTTTGAATCGTTAGACAGCGAAGATGAAGCACCTCTTTTAGAAGGCGGGACCTCCCAAGGAGCATTTGTTTCAAAATCAACCAATATCGAGGAGTTGATTACGGAAGGACAGGAACTTCTGGTCCAGGTGGTCAAATCACCCATGGGAACAAAAGGCGCCCGGATTTCTTCCTATCTTTCGCTTCCTGGTCGTTTCCTTGTCCTGATGCCAACTTCCAACCATATAGGCATTTCACGGCGAATCGAGGACAACGTTGAAAGAGATCGACTCAAAGAGATGGTAAGCGCCTCGAGAATTGACAATCTTGGCTACATCGTGAGGACGGTTGCCGAGGGGATTCAACAGGAAAAACTGTCTTATGAAATGGGTTTTCTTAGAAACATTTGGGCCGGCATCAAAAAAAAATACGAAACAGCGTCTTGTCCAAGCATGATTCACCAGGAACTTTCGGTAAGTCTTCGTGCCGTCAGGGACCTTCTCATCCAGGATGCGGAGAGGCTCGTTATCGACTCACGGGAAGGGTACGAATCGATTCTTTCTTTCCTGGATACGTTAATGCCGAGTTTAAAGGAGTCCGTGGAATGTTACGACGGAACCGAGTCGATTTTTGAAGCCTACAACCTGGAAGGCGATATCTCGCGGGCACTCAAGCGAAAAGTCTGGCTAAAATCAGGCGGGTATATTGTTATCGAGCAAACAGAAGCGCTGGTCGCCATCGATGTAAACACCGGTCGGTATGTGGGCAAATACAATCTGGAAGAAACGATTACCAAAACCAACCTTGAGGCGGTCAAAGAAATTGCCTATCAGGTTCGATTAAGAGATATCGGTGGTATCATTGTCATCGATTTTATAGATATGGAAAAAATATCCAACCAGGAAAAAGTGTTTAATGCTTTGACGGAGGCGCTGAAAAAAGATCGCAGCAAGACCCATGTGCTCCCCATGTCTGAAATGGGACTCCTCCAGATGACACGCAAACGCGTAAGAAAGCCGCTAACGAGGCTACTTTGTGAGCCCTGTAGCTACTGTGACGGTGAGGGATATATCGTTTCCAGAAAAACAATCAGCTATAATATATACCGGGCCGTTCTGAAAGAGGCCGGAAATATGATGGGAGTCCGGTTTACGGTACGGGTGAATCCGGAGATCGCTGAGTTGCTTTACGGTGAAGAGAACACGCTGATCAGTTCCCTTGAAAGAAAGATCGGAAAACGTGTCGCTATTTACCCAAACCCAAAATTTCACATGGAAGAATATGATATCCTGGAGAGCATGGGACCTTAAAAAGGTATGCAATTTCATATTGTTTTATTTACGGTTTAAGAAAAAAGCCCTGTTGACAAATAAAAAGATATATGATCTTATTTTTAGGTTAAACATGTCGGAATAAAAAAACTTATCACAGAGGTAAAATAAAATGAAACGAACGTACCAGCCAAGCAAGATTAAACGTGCCCGAACGCATGGCTTTTTACATCGGATGTCCACGAAGGCAGGAAGAAGAATTGTCAACAGGAGACGGCAAAAGGGTAGAAAACGGTTAAGCGCCTAGGCGCCATCCTTATACCCACTAACAGATTTGTCAGAAAGGATTTATCAACAGGTTTAAAACGTTTGTTTGGCGGAACAAGAGCACCGATTGGTTACGGGAATTTTTCTGTTGAGCGACAACGCATATACCAAAGCAGATAGGCTGCGAAAACGAAGCGAATTTGTTCAGGTCTCTCAACAGGGTAGAAAAGTGCAGAACAGGTACTTTATTGCCTGTTACTGCCCCGGTCAAAACAGCGCATCGAGAATTGGTATCACCGTAACCAAGCGGGTCGGGAAAGCAGTCACAAGGAACAGGATTAAAAGAATCGTTCGCGAACACTTCCGGTTAAACCGGAAGTGCACTCAACCGTATCTTGATATCAATGTTATCGCGAAGAAAGAAGCAGTGGATTTAACATCTGAGGAAATGTTTCATTCCTTAAATGGTTTGTTTGAGAAGATCAAGAGGGCTTGTTGTCATTAAGTATCTATTTCTCATCCTTATAAAAGCATACCAATATACGATATCTCCGGTGTTGGGTCCAGCTTGCCGATTTTCACCCAGTTGTTCCAAGTATTCCTATGAGGCGATAGCGCGATATGGAACGGTAAAAGGCCTGTCCCTTTCGATCAGGCGGATATTGAAATGCCATCCATATCATCCAGGTGGAATAGATCCCGTTCCCTGATCGGTTCCCGTGCAGGTGGTTATTCGCGCCCATTTTCGTAGCTTTCCACACGCTTTATTCCCCAGCTAACCTGTTTGTGAAACTTCAACCGGAGTGCTTTCCGTTCGTTGTAGGCAGAAAACCGACCAGTAGGAGAAGATAATGGAGCAAGCTCGTGTATTGATTGCAATCGTGCTGTCATTTCTTGTGTTTTTTTTGTGGAATTTCTTTTTCGTCGAGAAACAGACACCTGAGACACCGATAGCAGAGACCGCAGTCCAGAAAACCGAAAAAGAAATAGCGGCCCATGCGGAAGCACCTGTCAATAAAGCTGTGGAAGAAAAACCCGTGGAGCCCTATGTGGCAGAGGCGCCCGTTGGTTCACAAAAAACGCTGCCCCGGATGATTACGGTTGAGTCACCCTTGTATTCGGTGGCCATTAACGAGAAGGGCGCCGTATTTCAGAGCTATGTTTTGAAAGAATTCAGGGAAAGTATTGCCCCGGATGCCGCCTATAAAGAACTGATCCCTCCGGCCGCCAGCCGTGACATGCTTAGGATATCCCTGGCCGGAAAGAGCATTCCCGGCCTGGAAGACGCCACTTTTTCCGCCGAAGAAGCTCCGGACACGCTCAGGGTTGTAGACACGGAAAAGGAAATTGTTTTTACATGGCGCTCTGATGCCGGCGTTCTGATTGAAAAGCGATACACGTTTACACCTGAAAGTTACCTTATCCAGCTGACAGTCGACATCAAAAACGGATCTGACCGGCCGATTATTGACAAGGTTATCCTGGGTATTAAAAATGATTCCGATACCGAAAAGGGTGGGTATTCCTTCGAGGGCCCCTGTGCCCTGATTGATGGTAAGCTTGAACAGATCAAGAAAAAGAAAATCAAAGACAAGAGCGAATATCCTGGTGAAATCAAGTGGTTAGCGATTGTGGACAGATATTTCATGAAGAGTATAGTTCCGTTGGATGACACCAAGGGCGTAATGAAACTCTCCCTGGACAGCGAGGGGATCTTGGGTAGCCGTTTCATCGGGCTGGAAAACACGATTCAATCAGGGACCCAGAAGCGCTTTGCCTACGAGATATTTTTCGGCCCGAAAAGCATGCAGGTTCTCAAGGACGTCGGCCACGATCTCAGTAAGGCCATTCATTTCGGTATGTTCGACATAATCGCAAAACCGCTTCTATGGTTCATGAATTTCATCTACGGCAGGGTTCCCAACTATGGTATTGCCATTATTGTCCTGACCATATTGACGAAAATTCTGCTCTGGCCGCTTGGATCAAAGAGCTATAAGTCCATGAGCGAAATGAAGCGCTTGCAACCGCTGATGGCAGAGATAAGAGAGAAACATAAAGATGACAAAAAGATGATGAACCAGGAAATCATGTCATTGTACAAAACCTACAAAATCAACCCCATGGGTGGATGTCTTCCCATGGTCCTGCAAATACCCGTCTTTTTTGCACTTTACCGAATGCTTTATCAGGCTATCGAGCTTCGCCACGCCCCTTTCTTTTTGTGGATTAACGACCTGTCTGCCCCGGATCGTCTGTTCCATTTCTCCTTTTCGATACCATTTATGCAGCCGCCGTATGGTATACCTGTGTTGACGGTCATTATGGGCGCAACGATGTTGTTGCAGCAGAAAATGTCCCCGCCGCCCGGAGACCCGACTCAGGCAAAAATGATGATGCTCATGCCTATCGTCTTTACGGTAATTTTCATCAATTTTTCTTCAGGGCTTGTGCTCTACTGGCTGATTAACAATATCCTATCGATTGCACAGCAGACCTACATTCAGAAAAAATATGCATAAAAGGAAGGAAGACCATGTCCCCTGTCTTAGAATTTGAAAGTAAAAGCGTGGAAGAAGCGGTTCAAAAAGCAAGCCAGGAGCTGAACATTCCACCCAACAAACTTGCCCATGACATCATCTCCTACGGGTCAACCGGTATCTTTGGTTTGGTCGGTTCTAAAAAAGCAAAAATAAGAGTGGTTGTTCCTGATGACCTGGAAATAGAAACGGCAGATACTGTCGCTGAAGAGATTGATAAAGATTGCGAAGAAGTCATTGCGATTGTGGACGAGGCTTTTGGAAAAAAATGCGCGAACAAGGTGTCGGAAGAAAACGCCGAACTTGGAAAAGAAGTTTTGCAGAAAGTGGTCGATTTCATTACCATTGATGCGGCTATTTCCGTGACCCAGAACGATGGGAGACTCGTTTACGAGGTGTCCGGAGGGAACACAGCTGTCCTAATCGGAAAAAGAGGCCAGACATTGGAAGCGATGCAGCACCTCGTGGAAAAAATAATCAACAAGCAGAACGAACAGCGTATTCGTGTTGAAGTCGACATAGAAGGATATCTTCAAGCCCAGCGTGAACGGCTCGAAAAACTGGCATTACGGTTAGGTGAAAAAGTGAAAAAAACCGGAAAGCCCGTTATGGCCGGTCAGTTCAATGCACATGACCGCAGAATCATCCATATCGCGCTGAAAGAGGACCGAGACGTACGCACACACAGTGTTGGAGACGGATATTATCGTAAGTTAAAAATTTATCCAAAAAGAAAACGAAAAATGAACCCATCATAGACCACAAAAAATATTCATGAAAAGCACCACAATAGCTGCCATCTCAACACCTTTCGGAAACGGTGGCATCGGTATTATTCGGCTTTCCGGGAACCGTTCCGTCCATATTGCAACCTCCCTGTTTCAAAGAACGCATAAACATGAAAAATCCGAGGTTACCCGGCAGGAAGAACTGTTTGTGTCTCACCGCTTTTATCATGGAAAAATTCTCGACCCCGACACCCGGGAAATTATTGATGAAGTAATGGCCGTGGCCATGCTGGAACCAAGATCATACACCCGAGAAGATGTCGTCGAAATTCACTCGCACTCAGGCCCTGTCGTACTCGGAAAAATCTACGAAAAGGTTTTAGATGCCGGTGCCGTTATCGCCGAACCAGGGGAATTTACGAAGCGCGCCTTTCTCAATGGCAGAATTGATTTGACACAGGCGGAAGCCGTTGTGGACATAATCAATGCAAAAACAGGTACGGCACTAAAGATTGCAAATCGGCAACTGGCCGGGGAGCTCACCGAAAAGGTTGTCAGTATCAGGAAAGCATTGCTTGACATACATGCTCTGCTTGAAGCCACAATTGACTTTCCCGACGATGTCCAGGATGATATTCAAAACGAATCGATGTTGGGACAACTGGAACAGGGGGTTCTTCAAAAAATAGAACAACTGCTTAGCGACTATGAGCAAGATCATTTTTACAGAGACGGCGTCAAGATGGCTGTCATCGGGCGGCCCAATGTTGGAAAATCGAGTCTGATGAATCGACTGATCCAAAGAGACAGGGCCATTGTCACGGCGGTGCCCGGGACAACCCGGGATGTCATTGAAGAAACGTTACACATCAAAGGCCTTCCGGTTGTTATCATGGATACGGCCGGACTTCACGAAGCTCAGGGTGAAGTTGAAAAAATCGGCATCAAAAAGACGCGACAGACCATCAAAGATGCTGATATTATTCTTTTAATGGTTGATAACAGTGAACCGCTGCATCCCGAAGATTTTACAATTTATCGTGAAATAGCAGAAAAGAAACATATCATTGTTCAGAACAAAAATGATTTGCCTTCCGGAAACGACTGTTTAAATTTGTCAGGAACCAGTCAACCGCATCTTTGTTTGAAAATATCAGCCCTTACCGGGACACATATCGAGGAACTCAAAGAGATGATATGGAAGGTAATTTCAGGCGAAATCGGTATTGACAGGAAAGTGGGTATCGTTCCTAATTTGCGTCATAAACGCGCACTGGAGAAATGTTTGGTTTCCTGTAGGCGCGCCGGGCACGCCATGATAAAGACAATGCCGGAGGAAATGGTTGCGATGGACATCATGGAAGCCATCGACCGGCTGGACAGCCTCCTCGGCGACCACTATCGGCCTGATGTTCTCGATCAAATATTCAGCCGATTCTGTATTGGAAAATAATGTTTCACGTGAAACAAATGCTATATCTGAAAATGATGTTTCACGTGAAACAAATAACAAGGAGTCAACGATGAACCTGGAGCCCTATTTTAAACAATATGAAGCGTTATTGAAGACGGCAGATGATATTTTTAGTAAAGTAAAGAATGAATATCCCGGGGAAGTCAAGTGCAAGCAGGGTTGTGCGGATTGCTGTTATGCACTTTTCGACGTGACCTTAATTGAAGCGCTCTATATCAAACACCACTTTGAAAAATGCTTTGAAGGGGTGGAAAGAGAAAAGCGCGTTGAGGTCGCCAGCAGAATAGACCGCCGGCTATATAAACTTAAACGAAAAGCCAATAAGGACCTGGAAGCAGGCCGGGAAGAAGGGGATATTTTACAGGATCTGGCCGGGAAGAAGGTGCAATGTCCCCTCTTGAATACTCAGAACCGATGTGATCTATATGAATACAGGCCTATCACGTGCAGGCTTTACGGCATACCGACCTCTATCGCCGGAGAGGGACACACCTGCGGCCTTTCGGGTTTTTTGAAAGGCGTGGCATATCCAACCGTGAAACTTGACATCATTCAGAATAAACTTTTCGAGCTCTCTGCAGAACTGGTTGTCTCTATTCAGTCCCGGTATTCCAGGATGGGTGAAATGCTGGTACCGTTATCCATGGCCTTGTTGACCGAATACGATGATGCCTATCTTGGTGTCAAGGGGGCCGAAGAAGCACATTGCGATCCAAAAACAGAAGAGAAGTGATTGGTCGCCTGTTCCAAGAAGGGATGTGAAATTTCAGGGTTAGGGCAAAGGGGATTCGCATGAACGATTCATTTCACCAGGAGACAGAGAGAAAAAAAGCTATTTTTGACGCCATGTCACCACGCCGCCAACGGTATATCCTGAAAAGGGGTTACGACAAATGGGACCCGTTTCAAGAACCAAAAGACCCCATCGATATTCGTAAGGATAAAAGTAAGCGTACAGCTCAAATGCTGGTTCGAGAATTTCTGCAAATAAAGGGCCAAGGAAGTTACAGCCCGGCCTACAGCAGGGGGGTTCTGGAAATTAGTCTTGGCCTTGTCAATGAAGATGACCGGTTTCTGGGGATGTATGAATTTTCCTGCTGGTACCGGGATCTTCTGATACGTGAAGGATACGAAAAGTAAAATCGCTGCGCGCTTTTACGAATCCCCTTTTCGGAGTAACCGGAACGTTATTTTGACAAATGCTATAAATCCAGAGTGTACGTTTCTCCTAATGCTTCGGCATTCGCTCATGCGAGAGAATGCTCGCTGATAAAAGAGCGTATGGCCAGGGCTGTTTCCGCTGGTTTTTCCATGGGAACAAAGTGACTGGTGTTTTTGAAACACCGGACCTGGGCCTGGGGGAGCTTTGATTGAAAACGCTTGACAGCTCCGGGTAGAAAGGTATCTGACTTTTCACCATAAAGAACGAGAACAGGTTGCTGGATCAAAGGAATATATCGCCAGAGATCATGGGGATATACGGCAAAACATCTGGCTTCCCATGCTGGAGCACAAGATAGTCTGATTTGACCATCGCCAATCTCCTGAGTGCCATCTTCAATATACGCCTCCAGAAAACCTTCTTCCCACGTTTTAAACATTCCTTTGTTCTGGTAGGCCTTGAAAAGGGTTTGTCGATCTGGCCAAGTGCCATTTCTTTTGGCAGCTCTGGCGACGATGGGGAGATATCGAATGAGCCGAGTATGCTTAGCTAGGTAAACCTTCCACATGGCGGAAAACGGGAGAATTGTCGGGTCGATAAGGATGAGGGCGTGGATGAGCTCAGGCCTCTGCAAGGCCAGGAGCATACTGATGACCGCGCCCCTGGAGTGACCTATAGCGATGATGGGTTCCTGAAAAGAAGAAAGAAAAAAATCCAAATCGTCAACAAAGGTGTCCCAGTTCTGAAGTTTGCGAATGTCTGCAGGTGCAGTGGTTTTGCCGTGGCCCCGGTCATCCATGCCGATGACACGCATATTCTCCTTGATCCGGCTTACAAGCGGGGTATAGCTGTGGGCGCATAATCCTGTGGCATGTGAGAAATGAGCCAGGGGACCGTTTCCGCCCCAGTCAATGTAATGAAAGGAACCGTTTTTACCATCAAAGGTTTGGTCTTTCTTCATTTTTGATAACCCACTGCCGGATTTGTGGAACTACGCGGTCGTTCCAGTCATTGGTGACACGCATTTTAATAAACCGTTCAAAGAGCATATCGATAAACTGCAGGATTGTTTCAAGCAAATAGACTTTTTCCAGCAGCGCACCTTCTACATCATCCAAAGACTCTATGGGACCGGTTGTGGACATCTTCATTGTGGAAACTGAAAGACTTTCGCCCTTGAGGTTGAATTCCCATGTCATTCCAGTCGATTTGGCTTCCAGGGAAAGCTCTGTAACGAGTGAGCCCTGCCGGAGAGGCAGTATGCCGGCTTCGAAATTGGCATAATCACCCTTGATGGTGACCTTTTCGGCGTGATCCTCCCGGGGATTTTCCAGGACGATGCGTTTTCCAAGAGATAGAACAATGGGTGGAGGATCGGATTGCCCCAGCCGGTGCCCGTCGGTTTCGATAAGATACCAGAGCCATGTCAGGAATTCGTGGCCGAGAAACTTATAGTGATTATAAGCGGTTGCAATGTCAAGCATCGGTTTACCTCAGTATTTTCGTGGGTGATAGGGTTGTGAGCAGGTCGAGATCAAAACCGGACATGCCAGGAGACGATTCTGCAAACGTGAAGGGAAAAATTCGTGTCAGAACCAGCCCGAAAGACGTTTTGAAAAGAGTTTCAAGCTCTTCGTTGGGCCCTTTGAGATGGGTAAAAAACCAGACAAGGGACGCCTCATAGTTCCATAGAACATTGTAGATGTTCGGCGTCGCAGGAATCCTAAGCCCCAAAAGGCTGAGGACGTTTTCCTTGATCATCTTTTTTTCATTTCTGGAGAGGAATTCCCGACCGCTGGCTTGGCATTTTTTGGCAATTTCGATGGCCATATATTTTTGAACCAGCTTGGAGGGGATGGTTTTTTTGTCGATTCTCAATGAATAAACGAAATAGTTTCCGTAAACAAATGAAGAGCCCTCGAAGCTGGGTGTAAACGGGTCCTGGAAAGAGGTCCAGCCCGCAGATTGGGCGGATTCGATGTCGTCGATGTCGGGAAGCATATTTTTTTTCAAACCGAGATAAACAGCATCGGTTATGGGATCATCTAGTTTGCCATTGACCCGGTACCGGGTGATGGAAATGGCGTTGGAAAGTAGGCTCATAAAAAAGACTCCTTTATTTAGACCTGCAAAGGTTGTCTGAAATGCAGGTGGCTTCTCATTCCCTTGGACAGACGGAACAGCGGCACAGGAAAAGCAACTATTATTAATTATATCAATTGGTTAAGCATAGGCAATGCAAGACACTATTTATACCGCCTGGGAAACAAGGATACAAGAGAAAAAATGAATGGGCGCGCAACAAGCATCATGGCGGAGGAACCCGGGGCAACCGTCATCTCTTTTGGACGGTACCCGGTAACCAACCCTACCGCTGAAATGAAAGAGGCAGACATGTGCATGCGCCTTCAATGGAGGGGGCAACAAAGGCCGCATGGTGTTTTGGCTTACGTTAATAGTCCGGATCCCACCACATATTCCCGGTATTCGGTGGGTCTTTCCTGGTAGATGTCCAGCATGGCCTCCAGATTTTTCCGCTCCATGTTTTCTTTCCATGAATACCAGCTGTCGAGGGTCTGCCAGGTGCCGATAACCATCATGTTTTCAGGCTCATCCGGTACCCTCATTGTCAAACCGGAAATATACCCAGGCTGGTTCATGGCAAGGGATCTTAACTGGTTGAGAAGGGAAAGAATCTCTTTTTCGTTACCGGATTTAAACTGTCTTTCAATCAAAATCTTGGCAAGCATATGAAAACCTCCTTAAGCTAAAAAACTCCACAAGATACCAGCGCATATAGCCGATCCGATGACGCCCGATGAATTGGCGGCCATGGCATGCATGAGCAGGTAATTGCTGGGATCTTCTTTCTGACCCACCAGGTGGACTTCTCTGGCAGAACCTGGAACTGCGGATACGCCGGCGGCGCCGAGAAGAGGGTTAATCTTGGATTTCGTGAACAGATTCATAAACTTTGCAAAAAGAATTCCCGATGCCGTGGCGATACTGAAAGCAACGGCGCCGAGAACAAAAATGCCTACTGACTTGGGGTTTAGAAAAACATCTCCCTGGGTACTGGCACCCACCGTCAACCCCAGAAAAATGGTGGCCGTATCGATGATTGAGGAGGCGGCTGTCTTGGCAAGGCGGTCGACCACACCCGACACTTTCATAAGGTTGCCAAAGAAAAAGGTTCCCAATAACGGAATCGATGCCGGTGCTAAAAAGCAGCACAGGATTACGCCGATAACGGGAAACAGGAGCAGTTCTTTGCGCGTCACCGTTCTTTCGATGTCCGGCATTTTTATGAGGCGTTCTTCCCTGGTCGTCAGAAGTCGCATGATGGGCGGCTGGATGATGGGGATCAGGGCCATGTAGGAATAAGCGGCAATGGCGACAGGCCCAATCAGATGGGGCGCCAGCTTGGCTGTTAAAAAGATGGATGTAGGCCCGTCGGCACCACCGATAATGGCGATGGAGGCGGCTTCCTTGGGAAGAAATCCAAAGGCAAGGGCGCTTAAGAGCGTGAAATATATACCCATCTGGGCAGCTGCACCCAGCAGCATGAGCTTGGGACGCACCAGCAGCGATGAGAAATCGGTCATGGCACCCAGACCTAAAAATACAATAGACGGATACAGACCGCTGGTGACGCCGAAATAGAGATAGTGAAGTACACTGTTTGATTCGTAGATGCCCAGCCCAAAGCCTTTGAAAAAGGGGATGTTTCCGACGATGACACCAAAGCCGATGGGCAGCAACAGTAAGGGTTCATATTTCTTGCCGATGGCCAGGTAAACAAACGTGCAACCGACCACGAGCATGATCAGTTGACGAGGGTCTGCCAGATAATAACCGGTGTTGGTTAGAAATTGAATAAATAAGTCCATGAAATTAACCTTTTCGATCGTCCTATTGGTGTTTCCAGATGAAGAGACCTTCCCCGGCCGGAACCAGATAACCTTGTTCTCTTAATGAACGAATGGTCAGGTGCGGGTGTGGGTCGTCATGGTGAACGAAGATCTGAAAGAGTGCTGTTAAGTCAAAGGGATCTCCGATTTCCTTTGTGAGCGGCTGAAATTGTATCAATGTTTCGCTCAGGTTCGCAAGGGGTTGCAGTACCGGCTGAGATTCCGGAATAGATGCCTGGTCCAGGGCAGTTTTTTTCTGTGATTTTCGATCTTTTCGACCGTCAACCATATCGATAATCCGATGAAGCTGGGATATGATGAAAGACAGCACGGAGAGGCCTATCATGACAATGATGGCGCCGGTGACGGCCATTGCCCACCCGTTGTGGGCCTGAATTGCTTCGAGTCCGTACACGTTTTGTACCTCCTTAGTTTATACAAATGATCGTGTAATCTTAGGAAAGCTCTACACCGCAATATTTTGTTATGTCAACAACAAAGCAAGAAAAGGTTCGTTTTGGAACCATCAAGTGGTTGACTTCGGCAAGAAGACTATCGTATGAATGCTTTTTAACATTTTTGGTTTTATAAGCAGAGAGAAGGTGTTGGGCCAATGCATGCATTTCCGTATGACTGATAGGTCCGAAAAAATAAGAACCCATTCAAATAAATTGAAAAGGAGCGGAATCATGAAACGCGTTTATCGCCTATTGGTTGTCTGTCTTTGCCTGCTGCTATCTGTCGGAGTTGCGGTTGCAGATGAAAAAAAACTCAAGGCCGGATTCATTTATGTGGGTCCGGTGGGAGACTATGGGTGGTCTCATGCCCATGACGTCGGTCGAAAGTTTGCCGAGACAAAGCTGCCCTGGCTTGAAACCGTTTTTATCGAATCGGTGGCTGAAGCCGATTCGGCCAGAATCATCGATCGATTTATCCAGGAAGAGAACTGCGATGTTGTTTTCACAACATCCTTCGGATACATGGACGACACGATTAAAGCCGGCAAGAAATACCCCGGCAAACACTTCATGCATTGTTCCGGATTTAAGCAGACCGAGAACGTCGGCACCTATTTCGGCGATCTTTATCAGACATATTATTTGAACGGTCTTATGGCCGGTGCCATGACAAAGAGTAATAAAATCGGATATGTTGCCGCATTTCCAATCCCTGAACTCATTCGGCATATCGATGCATTTGCCCTCGGCATCAAGGAGTCCAATCCAGACGCCAAAGTTCATGTCAAATGGATCTATGCCTGGTACGGCCCGGACAAAGCCAAAGAGGCTGCGGAATCCCTCATTGCCGAGGGATGTGATACGCTTGCCTTTACGGAAGATACCCCCGCCGTGATTGAAGTCGGCCAGGAGCACACCGAAAAGGGAAAACAGATCTATACATACAGCCATTACAGTCCCATGCAGCCCTACGGTGTTGATTCGGTGGTTTCCGGACAACTGGCGGACTGGGGTGTCATGTATGTTAAAATCCTCAAGGACCTCTATGATGGTACCTGGACCGGTAAGGACTATTGGTGGCTGGTCAAAGAAAAGGCCGCTATACTGGGTGGATCCTTTGATAGCATCGTCAACAAGAAGTTCGAGGGTGACCTGAAATCCATCATGCTCGACAGCAAGGATTTTGGAAAAATTTCCGCCTACGACCTGGTGGTCAAACGATACGAACAGATGAAACAGGGTCCGGGAGTTTTCGATCCGTTTGAAGGACCCATTAAGGACAGCACCGGCAAGCTTCAGATTGAAAAGGGTGAGCGGGCATCAAAGGGAGATCTGCTCAGTATCATGTATTACGTGGACAACGTCGCGGGCAGCATTCCCAAATAGAGCTCTTTTAAAAAAGAAAATGGGGGTTGGCCATTGGCAGCCCCCATTTTCTTTCGGACCGACAAACAAAAAGTATGTGTAATGAAGAAAATCGAACACTTGGAAATGGTCGACATTTCAAAAGCGTTCAATGGCATTCCGGCCAATGACCGGATACGTCTCTCTGTAGGATCCGGGGAGATTCTGGGGTTGCTGGGCGAGAACGGCGCCGGCAAAACCACGCTGATGAATATCCTTTACGGTCTGTATCAACCGGATTCGGGTGACATCAGGATAAATGGAGAGCCCGTTAAAATTCGATCTCCGTTGGAATCGATTCAGCTGGGGATCGGTATGGTCCACCAGCATTTCATGCTCATTCAGAATCATACCGCCGGTGAGAACATCGCTCTTGGTTACAAACAGACCCCTTTCTTTTTCCCCCAGAAAAAAATCAACGACAGCATTGTTCACTTTTCCAGAAAGTTCAACCTCGTCATCGATCCGCAGAAAAAAGTCTGGCAGCTTTCCGCCGGCGAACAGCAACGGATCGAAATCATCAAGACCCTCTTTAATGGTGCGGATCTTCTGATCCTGGACGAGCCGACTTCCGTGTTGACCCCCCAGGAAATAAAAGACCTGTTCGTCATTCTCGAAAAGATGAAGGCCGAGGGACATCTGATCATTTTGATAAGTCACAAGCTGGATGAAATCATGATGCTTTGTGACCGTGTAACCGTTCTGAGCAAAGGGAAAGTTGTCGGTAACGCGGATACCAAAGATGTCGACAAAAAAACGCTGGCCCGGATGATGATTGGCCGGGATGTTCTTTTTAACATTGAAAAAGAGGAGATGCCCAAAAGCAGAGAAGTGCTGAAAGTCAGCCATCTCTGCGTTGTCGGTGACAAAGGGTCTCCCATGGTAAAGGATATTTCGTTCAATATTTATCAAAATGAAATATTCGGGATCGCAGGTGTTTCCGGAAATGGACAGAGGGAGCTGGTGGAAGCTATCACCGGTCTCAGGAAAAGCGGTACCGGATCCGTGCACATCAATGGCCGGGATATCACCAATGTGTCTCCCAGGGTTGCCTACGACAGCGGTATCTCCCATGTGCCGGAGGAACGTATCAAGTTCGGCATTGCACCGGGGTTGTATCTTTATGAGAACGCGATTCTCAAACAGCACCACCTTGACAAATACACCAAACACAAATTTTTGGCATATAAAAGCGTCAAGAATCATGCCAGCCGTCTTGTTAAGACGTTTCAGATCATGGCACCCTCGATTCAGGTTCAGACAAAAAACCTTTCCGGTGGAAACATTCAAAAATTGATCCTGGGACGTGAAATCAGCGAATCTCCCCCCCTGCTGGTGGCATCTCATCCAACATACGGACTGGACGTGGGTGCGACGGAGTATCTTCGCAAACAGCTGCTGAAACGACGGAAAGAGGGTGGAGCCGTGCTGCTGGTATCTGAAGATCTGGAAGAAATCTTTGAACTCTGTGACCGGATTGCCGTGATTTTTCAAGGTGAATTCATGGGAATTCTGAATGCCAACGATTCACGCCTGGCGGATATGGGCATGATGATGACAGGGGCTACTCGAATTGAGCCAACTCTCTACCCAAGCGTATGCAACGATGGGATCTAAAAAGCAAACGTTATAGGAGCCGCAAAGCGGGTTATGATGTTGAGGATCAACGTAACGGACAGAATGAAGGTCACGCCCAAAACATCGGCGTTGACGCTGCTGGTATCATTGGGGGCAGGCATGCTGACCATCGGGCTTATTTTTCTGCTTTCCGGTGTAAACCCCTTTTATGCTTTTTACAAAATTTTTTCCGGCTCGTTTGGTAGTTTTTACGGAATCAAGGAAACCATCACAAAGGCCATTCCCCTGATTCTCATCGGCGGCGGTCTGGCCATGGCTTTCCGGGCCAAATTCTGGAATATCGGAGCGGAAAGTCAGCTGCTCATGGGAGCGATTTTTGGTACCTGGGTGGGGCTCACCTGGGGTCAACACCTGCCGTCCGTAGTTATTGTGCCGCTGATGTTTCTGGCCGGTTTTGCAGGGGGGGCACTGTGGGGAATGATTCCGGCTATTTTGAAGATTAAATACGCTATCAACGAAGTGATTTCAACGTTGATGATGAATTACATTTGCGCCGAGTTCCTGATCTTTCTGATCGTGGGCCCCTGGAAGGGCAAGACAAAATTCGGGTTTCCCTACACGGACGACCTGCCGGCTTCGGCGACACTGGGTCTATTACCCGGGTCCAGGATTCACTATGTTACCCTGTTGTTGGCCATCATTTCGGTTATCCTGCTGGCCGTGGTTCTCTACAGGACTCGTTTTGGGTATGAAGTCAGGGTCATTGGAGAAAATCCGGAGGCCGGGAGGTATGCCGGCATCGATTTTTTCAAGACAACCCTGATTATCATGGCTATCAGCGGTGGAATGGCCGGGCTCGCAGGTGTGGGAGAGGCCGCGGGCATCCACCACTATTTGAGTTATCCCACCAGCATATCCTCGGGCTACGGGTACACGGCCATAATTGTGGCATGGCTGGCCAAGCTGAACCCGCTTTATGTCATCCTTTCGGGCATCTTTTTTTCCGGCATCCTGGTGGGTGGAGACGCCATTCAAATATCCCTCGGTCTGCCGGCTGCAACCGTGGAAGTCTTTAATGGAACACTGCTCGTGTTTCTTATCATGGGAGAGTTTTTCCTTAAAAACAAGGTGAGGTTCATCTGGTTTAACCCTAAAATTTCATGATATTCGGGACATATTTAGGAAACAGGGTATGATTTATGGAAGATATCATCATTTCTGTTGCTCAACGTACATTGGTCGCCGGTACCCCCTTGCTCTTGGGTACTATCGGAGAGATCATCTGTG